>OCPP01001017.1_pt1 | contig 16619 bp, 10 predicted proteins | sample 1538211 | NCBI WGS metagenome assembly OCPP01 (sample SAMEA2580193, study PRJEB22360) | human gut metagenome | biome: human gut; feature: human-associated habitat; material: faeces | place: Denmark | collected 2008/2010
CTTTTTCTCCTTTTTTGTAGCTTCCGTCTGCTGAATCAATGGTTACAGTTCCCATACTGTTGTCATTGGCTTTGATTGTTACGTGGAATGTCTCCTCCTGATATACAAATTCAAACTGATTTAACTTTTCTAGAATTTCAGCCACTTCTTCAGGTGTCGCATTCTCGTTATCCAAAGTAACTTTTGCCTGTTCTTTAAGTTCTATAAATTCTTTCCAGGATGTATCTGTCACCTGTCCTTGTGTCATATCTCTAATTTCATCATATTTTTTCTGAAGTTCTGTCTTATCTGCACGCAAGCCCTGAATGCGCTGTTTCAAAACAGCTATCATGTTATCTACTGTTTCCTGTGTGCAAGTACCATTCAACAATTTTTCGGCTTCCTGAATACCTTCCTGCAATGCTTTAAAACTCTCTTTTGTGTATCCATCCTCTGAAATTTCTTTTGCTATTTGAAGCAGTTCTTTCAATGCATCGGTATCTACCGTAACATTTTGAAGATTTTCTCTCGCTGTCTTTACTTCTACCGCCTTATCGTTCATCTCAGAAGTACACGTTTCTTCATCTGCCTTTTTCAAAAGCACTGTTGCACTTTCAAGGACTGCCTGGAGCTTCTCCCAGCTTTCCTTTGTATAATCTTCAGAATTTAATTTTTCACAAATCTGAATTTCTCTTTGCAATTTACTCCTGTCTACTGATTCTTTCTTTTCCTTACGAACGGTAAGCGCTCCAACTTCAACCCATCCTCTTTTTTCCTGCGCCTGTGAACTTTTTCCAACACGCTCAAACTGAATTGTATAAGTTCCCTCTTCAAATTCTTCATTCATAAGTTCTGCGCTTTCTTCTCGTTCTGGCGCGTAAGTATCAATTTCCTTTTGATAAATCTGTCTGTCAGATGAATCCAGAATTGTAATTCGTATAACTCCATGATCATTTCCTTTTACCGTCGCAACACGAATAGAATGTCCCTTAAACTTACCAGTCAATGTTCCTGCGTTCTCATCTTCCGTTGCTTTAAAGTTTCCTGCCTGGATCCATTTCCCACTTCCCTGTAAATCTGTGGAAGGAATCTGTATCTCTTCAAATCCTCCCTGTTCCAAATTATTCAATGCATTTTTCAGATTTTGTACCATTTTATCGACTGCAGGTTGTTTTACATTTTTATCTTCCATCATTTCTTTTGCTTCTTTCAGCACTTTTTTTAGCTGATAGAGAGATTCATTTGTGTATTCACCACTCAGTGCTTCTTCACCCTTAGCGATGAGTTCTTCCAATATCGTTTTATCCGTTTCTCCAAATCCAAGTCGATTATATCTGTTCAGAAGAAATTCCGTTCTGGAATCCATGACATCCTGTGTGGCAGTTCTTACTTCTTTTCCATCTAAAATACTTTCTTCAAATGCTCCCTTCAGTTCCTGTGGAGCAGTTTCATATTCCTGCGATGTCCTGTCTGCTGCCTCAGCCAGTTCAAGCATACGTTCTAACTCTGATGCATCACCTACATTATCTGTTTTTTCATTTCCCGACAATGCTGTCACTTCATACAATGAAGGTTCTCCTACAAATCCTTCTTTCAATACAATTTTTAAAGAATTGGTTAAAACTTCCGGGAATTTTGCCAGACAATATGCATGATATCCTGCACTGGAACCATCCATATCCCCTACTTTATCCCCTATATCTCCCATTTTAACACCCTCATACACTGTCTGGTATTCTCCATCTGTCAGCGCTTGGATTTCAAATGATCCGATTCCATTATTGTTTGATACAAATAAATCAAACACCAACTGAGCAAGTACCTCTTTTTCTTCAAATGTCAATGTAATTTCCATCGGCTTAGAAGAATCTACGTTCTTAGATGCCCATCTTGTTGTAGAATTTCCGTCAATCATTTTTTCTTTTCTATAGGTTTCTCCCCAAACATCTGCATGGGATACCTCTACATTTTGAATTGGACTTGCCTGTGTCACATATGTCTTCGTATATATAGGACTTACTCTCTGTCCTCTATAAAACAATGCCGCCCTGACAACAGAATCCGTTTCCTTGCTCAACTGCAGTGGCTGCTCATAAAGCGAAGAACTCTTCCTTGGAATACTGCCATCCATTGTATAACGAATGTCATAATCCGATGCCCGTTCGCTTTTACTCAAAGTCAGTGTAAGATTGGCTGCATCAATAATTCCAGAATCTTTACTAAATGTAACCTCTCTGTTTTCCATCTGTTTGTTCAGTTGATTGACAATTGCTGAAAACTGATTTTCTTCATTTTTATAATACTCAAGGTCTCCTGTATTTTCCAGCAGCGTCCTGCGCAACATTCTTAATCGCGTATAGATTTGATCAATCCGAACATATGTCAAGCCTTCCTTATCCGTAAGATAATAAACCTTTTCTGCTTCTTCCAGATAAATGCGATACAATCGTTCCATCTGTTTTGCTTTTGTCAAAACGCTTCCCAGTTCTTTGGAAGACTGTTCGATTGCTGTCCCCAATTCTTCTTTTACTTTAACAAGATCTGGATGAATCTGTTTCAAAAATGCTGTTGCCTGTTCTTTTAATTCATCCATATTTGTTTCAAACATATCAATGGTATATGTTCTGCCTGAAACTGCCTTAAAAGAAATACGTCCTTTTTCTTCATCTTTCTTTACAGAAATCTCTTTTCCATCTTCATATACTTTTGCAGATGTGATATTTTTATAAGAACCTGTAAATGTATTGCTTTCGTTTTCACCATCATAACGTACTGTAAATGTCTCGGCTACTCCGTTTGCCCATTTTTCTCCAATGGTAAAATTACCACGTGCTTTCAATCCCTGGATATTTCCTTCTTCCCATGCATTTGGAATTGCCGGAAGAAACTGCGTATAGCCAGACTGAGACTGTACCAACATCTCTGCAACACCAGATGTCAACCCAAAGTTTCCATCAATCTGCCATACAGGATTCCCATTCTTCATAGTTTCTCCACCACCGGAGCCATGAGAATCAAACAAATTATACTGCAACCCTGAAGAATTTCCGCCGATCAGATTGTTTAAAAGCTTGTATGCTTTTTCTCCATTTTCTGTTCTGGCCCAAAGATTGATTTTGTTTGCTTTTGACCAGCCAGTTGAATACTCCCCACGCTCTGTCAGCGATTGAATTGCTGCATCCATATACTCTTTATTTTCTTTATTGATCAATGTCCCCGGGAACAATCCAACAAGATGAGAAGAATGCCTTTGTTCTCCCGGATGCCCAATATCCCATCCACTGTTTGGCACTTCAATTTCCGGCAGATTTCCCGCTTTTGCATATGAACGATTATGACCATTCTTTTGCCCAACACGAGTCTCCTCATACCATTCTTTGATACCGTTTGTCTCGTTAATCTCAATCGGATCCAACTTCTGCATATTTTCTTCCCAAGATTTTAATAATGCTTCATCTTCCCCAACAATTTTACCTGCCTGAATACATTCTTTATATAATTCCCAGACAAGTGACTGATCATAAGTCGTACCAATCGCCGTTGGTCCTTGTTCCTCAGAAAAACTTGGCGCTACCACTAATCTATCCTGTCCATTATATGGCGAACTTTCATCATTGATTTTCTGATACTCGGATGTCCAAAGATAAGAATCCCAAAATTGTGCAGCTTCCTTCATAATCGGGTAGATAGTATTTTTTAAGAAATCTTCATTTTGGGTAAATTCATAATGCCACCAAAGATTTTGAATTGCCCATGCTGCCCCTGTAGGATTCCATCCATATTCCTGTGCATTTGTCGGTGCTGTCATACCAAATGGATTATTTTCTGTATGCACTGTAAAACCAGTATGATTTTCCACTGCCCCTTCAATTCCATGAACTCTCTCTGCTGTCAAACGCCCCGGCTCTCTTAGCTTATCCATATAATCAACAAAGGTAACTCCACATTCTGCCAGATTTGTTGTGTAAACCGGCCAGTAGTTCATCTGCACATTGACATTAAAGTGATAATCCCCGGTCCAGGCAGAATCCCCTACTGTCCATAAACCAACTAAATTACTTGGAAGTGTTCCTCTGGACCCCGCAATCGTCAGATAGCGTCCATATTGGAATGCAAGCACTTCCAGATAATGAGAGTAAGTTCCATTTCGATATTCATCTACAAGCTGATTTGTCGGAATGTTAGTGCGCTGTTCACCTAAATCTAAGCTCACTCGATCAAACAATTTCTGATGATCTGCAATATGCTTTTCTTTCAATTTCTGATATGATTTTTTGGCATTGCTATTGACACGGTCATCTACCATTTTTTTCAGATTTTTCTCTTTATCACGGTAAGTTGGATAATCATTTTTATAATCCGTCTCTGCCGCCATTACAATCATGACCTGGTTTGCATCCTCAATCTGATAGACCTGATTTTTCTCATCTACCTCTAGATCTCCCCCTTCGAGGACAAGTTTCATTGTTGTGTAAAATTTTAAATCATTATCTTTAACTTTTCCTTCAATTGTACAGGTTTGATTTTCCGGATCAAATGTAGTTTTCCCTTCTAATCCATTGTTATTAAGCTCCATTTTTACACTCAAATCAAGCTTTCCACTTTCTGATGCTGAAAGCTTTGTAACCATGATCTGATCTGGATTACTTACAAAGTGTTCCCTTTTATAATTCACATCTTCATAAGAAAACTCTGTTGATGCAACCCCAGTTTGAAGATCCAGCTCTCTCCGATAATTTTTTACATTCTGGTCTTGAAGTCCCATTTTAGAAAAATCAAGCCAAATATCTCCAAAATCCTGATAACTTCCTTTGTTCAGATTATTTTCTCCCGGAAATTTGATCTGTGCTCCCATACCATATCCACCGAGACTTTGATCATCATTAAATACTTTTGTTGATTTATCATCTAAAAGTTTTCTGTAATTTTCAATTTCTTCATCCGTATATGCTGTTGCCTTATTCCCAAACTGATACCCCGGACGACTCGGAGAAGGACCTCCTGTCCAGAGCGTCTTTTCATTAAAATGTATTCGCTCTTTCGAAATTCCCCCAAAAATCAGATTACCCAGATTTCCATTTCCCAAAGGTAATGACTGTTGCATCCACTCTCCACCATTAGTTTCCTGTGTATTGATATTTGCCGGTGACGTATACCATAATTTTAGTGATTGACTAATCGACTCCGTCGATACCGAATTCTCCTGTTTCTCTTCTTTCGCAAAAACTTCACATACCGGTCCTATTGGTAACACCAGTATAGTGCAAATACCTGCAAGGAATTGTCTGATTCTTTTTTTAATCATAATGCTCCTTTTCTCAACTTATACCGTTTTAAATTTCCTCTGAAAAGTAAGATATACGAATCCCCATATATGAGGAATCCGTATATCTTGTTTCCGATTCTGTTTTGATTATTTTTTCTTTCTTCTGATAATCACTACTGCGCCAACAGCTGCTACTGCTGCCAACAGAAGTACTGCCCACATGATCACATTGGCATTGTCTCCTGTCTGCACACTCTGAGAGTGTGAACCGGATGTACTTCCATTGTTATGACTTCCGCCGTTGCTGCTTCCGCCATTGTTATCATTTCCACCGTTATTATCATTTCCGTTGTTACCATCGTCCGGATCTGCTTTTTCTCCTCTTACCAGAACCTTCACATCAGCTTTGGCTGTTGCTTCGTTTGTATCCGTTACCTGAATGGTCACGATCACATCCGTATCGTTTTCCGGTGTTGTTACCTTTCCATCCAGTCCGATGATTCCTTCCGGATTCACTGCCACGATCTCGATCTTACTTCCTTCCGGAACTTCCGGCAGAACCAGTCTTTCTGTTCCTGCTTTCACTTCTGATGGAATCTTATTGTTTGCCAGGATGTCGTTTAAGATTTCCTGTGCACCCGGAACGTGCGTTTCTTCTGTCAGTTTTGCCTGCACCAGCATCCGTGCATTTCCTTCGTCTTCTCCGACATCACCTGCTGTGAAATAATATTCCAGTGCAGAAGCCGGTCCTGTATAGAATACTTTTCCGCTCTCTTTGTCAAATGAAGCAATCTGACTGTTTTCTCCCATCAGAACTTCCGTCCTCTGCAGCTGTTGAGGTGTCAGTACCTCATTTAAATCTGTCCAGTACTTTTCACCGTCATATTTCCGTTTTAACTCGATCGTCTGCGGAGATAACTGTAAATCCAGAGCCTTTCCTGACTCTGTCCATGCCAGATGATTCTCTGCACAATACAATGTTTTCAGGTTTGAAACATCTCCAAACTGCAGCAGTGACAGGTTATTTTGGTTTCCATAAACACTTTCCGGCGCAGCACTGTCCATCTTAAGACTGATAAGCTGGTTGTTGTTAAAATTTAAGTATGCAATATTTTCTTCTGCCCCGATCAGATTTGTGATCTGGTTGTTTTCCACACTGACCTGTTTTGCTGTTCCGAAACGGAACTCTCCAGATAACTGATTATTTCCTGCAAGAACCGTTTTTAATGCACTTGCTTCATCCACGATCAGTTCTGTCAGACTGTTATTTGCTGCGTTAAATTCCTCCAATGCTCCCAGACCTGAGAGTGAGATCTGCTGCAGGTTGTTATTCTGACAATGAAGTGTTTTTAAATTTCCAAGTCCTTCTACGAGAAGGCTTTCCATTCCATTACTGTCTGCCTGAAGCACTTCAAGAGCCGCTGCTGGTCTTGCATCCAGTGTATGCAGCTGATTTCCATAACAGCTTAATGCTCGCAGTGAAGTCAGGCCTGTCAGATCCAGATCTGTAAGATGATTATTTTCAATCCGTACTTCTTCCAGACTTCCAAGTCCTGTCACATGAAGCTCTGAAAATGTACTATTTTGAGCATACAGCTTTTTCAGACTGCTGCATCCTGTCACATCCAGCACGGAAGCCGCATTTCCGTTTACTTTCAAAATCTGCAGAGATGACAGATCTTTTACCGGTGTAAAATCCCCAATCGCATTTTGGCTGACATCCACGCGCTGCAAATTCCGGAAATTCTCCACACCTTTTAAATTGGTAATTCCTGCATTCGGCATTGCCAGTTCTTCCACTTCCATGCACTCTGCTTCCGACAGGCTTCCATTTCCATCTTTGTCACAGGTTCCTGCAAATGTCAGTATCACCTGATCCGGAAACTGTTCTGCAGAAAGCTCAATTTCTCCCACCGGTGCTGCTTCCGTCACTTCTTCATTCTCTGGTTCTGTCTCCGGCTGTTCAGGAGTTTCCGGTATCTGAGGTGTCTCATTTTCCGGTGTCTTATCCTCTGTTTCTTCTATTGTTTCTACAGCCTGCGCTTTGATCGTATACAAATCGCTGCTCATCGTTCCTAAAATCATTCCGGACATCAGCAGGTACGCAGTTAATTTCTTTATTTTCATCTTTTTCCCTCCTACTATCTACTGTGCCATAGTGACGAATTCTACTGTTTCTGAACGGAGAGACTCAATTCCTCTCTCATTTACTGCAGTTACATAAACCTGATATGTAGTAAGCGGGGTCAGCTCCTGAATCGTCTGATTCATTTCTTTTCCTTCCCATACCATCTTACCATTTGCATACACACGGTATGTACATCCCGGTTCTTCCGCAGCCCAGCTGATATTTGCAGAAGACGAAGATTTGCTGTCAATTCTCACGTCGCTTGGAGCTTTCGGTGTTTCCCAGTTGTCCTGACTCTGCGCTCCGATCAGGTAATACCAGGAACCTGTTCCATACTCTACCCCATCTTTTCTTGCTGCTGCCCGCAGAATTGTATTTTTCTCGACTGTAATCGGTCCTTCATATTTTTTAGCGGACTCAGAAACTTCTTTATTTTTCTCAAATGGCTGACTGCCGTCCAGAGTATAATAAATCTCTGCTCCTTCACCTGCTGTCAATGTCACCTGCTGTGCAGAATCATATTGTCCGGAAGCAACATCTGCGCTTACCTGAATATCCATTGCTGTAAAGGATACTTCTGCCGCTTCAGATTCATTGTCATATCTGTCCACAGCTTTTACCTGAACAGTATACTCGCTGCCAGCCTCCAACGGATCTAAAATCAGCGCAGTCTGTGTAACTTCACGGAAACCAACCTGTTCTCCGCCTTTACTCCAGCTTACTTTGTATTTTTCGACTCCTGTATTATCTACTGACGGAAGGAAACGAATTTCTGCTCCCGATGCCTTCGGAGATACGACTCTCAGATTGCCCGGCACAGTTGGTGCTTCTTCATCTTTGATCACCACATCCCCTGTTTCGCCCATTACTTCCAGTTCTACAACGTGGTTTGTATCTCCCTTTGTACTTCCGTTCATATATACACGGATGTATCCTGCATCAAAACGTTCTCCTTCTTTCGGCAATGGTGTTTTTGTATCTGGATCCAACCAAGACACACCTTTTTCATACACTTTCATAGTTTTTCCATCTTTTGTCTCGCTGTATTCTTCTTTCTCTCCTTTTGGCAACTTATGTGTCTTTCCTGCCTCACCATTTAAAGCTGCCGGCCACTCTCTGTCCGCATCCCGATTTCCGTTCCACAGGACCAATGTTTTAGCCGGATCAAAGGAACTGTCCGGTGACAGAAGTACAACGGTATCATGATATTTTCGGCTGTCACTCCAATACCGATACAAATTCACTTCCTCTACATGATGCAACCCACCAAGATCTACCTGCAACCAGTGTGCACCTCCTGTATTTCCGCCCGGATCAGAATATCCATCTGGATTATTTTTCTGTCCGTCTACAGCCATTGTTTTTCTATCATTTGCACTTACAGAACTTGAAAAGCTCACATTTTTTCCTCTTGCCAGATTGGTTCTCTCAGATTTGATCGGCTCATCTTCTATTTTCTGTGCATTCTCATCATATACAAACTCCAGGCCTGTAATGGAAAGATCAACCCATCCATTTGTCTGGATTGTAATAACTGCTTTTCCTGTTTCTTCGTTAAATTCTACTTTTGGTTCTGTGTACTGCGGCTGTCCGTCTGTGTCCGGCTGCTGCCCCTTTACAACCTTCACTTCTGGTTTTTTCGCCAGTTTTGTCAGTTCAAATGTAGTGGTACGCAGTTCATTATCTTCCGGAGACAATTTTCCTTCCGGTGCGTTTACCACATTGTACTTATTCATATATTCATATACAGATAACTTTCCATCGATTGTAACTTGTCCCGGCGAAAAATCACCTGTCCACTTCAAGCCGAATTTATTATCAAAAATAATCTCATCTTTATTTACCCTGTAGTTATTCAGCGTGAGATCCATCGCTGTTCCGTCTCCGGATTCATTCATGATCATAAATTCGTGAGGCTCCATCTCTACTTTCAGACGTGCGCTTTCTTCTTCCCCTTCCAGAGGTAAAATTGCATGCTGCTTTTCATTTGTATTAACTTTATTGTTGTAGAGATACCATGTGCCCTCCCATTTGTCAGCAAATGCATTTCCTACATATTCGATCGGATACAGATCTTTGAAATACTTCTGTTTTGCCTGTCCGGACAGATTCTTGTCTTTGACATCCAGTACATTCGGAGGGGTTACGCCCAGTTTGTCTGCTTCCTGAATCAGTTTTTTTGTTACTTCCGCTCTGGTTCCCCATGCCGGAATAACAGGAATAATGCCATAGCGTCCTGTTTCATAAATCTGGAATCCTGTCGGTGTTCCTGATAAACCACTGTAAAAATCAGAACTTACATTTCCGTAGAGGACCGCTTTAGTCTCTTCCATAATTTCTTTTTTGGACGGTGCCGGATGATTGACAATGTAACGGAACAATTCTGTCAGGACATGTGTATTTGCCGGACTGTTCGTGTTACTTGTTCCATATACGATTTCCGGGAACTCAAAGGTATAGATCACACCGCCGCCCAGATAGGTGCTCATCATTTGCATTCCAAGCAATGCTTCCGGTTCTCCGCAAAGTCTCTGCCAGTTATTATAACTTCCGGCTCCTTGCCAGAGTTTTGAGAACTGTTTGTCCCATGCCCATGTATCGGAAAGCATTCCCCAGCCTCCGGTATATCCTGCCAGCCAGCTTCCCTGGAAGAAACTGCTTGTTTTCAAATCATCCGGTTGATTTGAACTTGTGTTCTTATAAATCAAGTAGAATGCATCTCCGTGTTTTTCCAGTGCCTTTTTCATATTTGCATTGCTGACAATATTCGTCACTGTAGAACCGTGATCCTGATCTGACCATACAAAGAATCCACCGAATCGGTCAGCAATCTCCAGCATCTTAGCGCTTCCTTCGCATGGAGGATGAATACCTGCCCAGAAGTTCTCTGTATTGAACACACCCTGCATATTCGGATACATACGGTACATCAGATCCAACCAGCCGTAATCCATATCCGCTGTAATATTGTACTGTGTTCCTCCATTTTCCGGTGTTGCAGCTGCTGTCAATCCAAGAAGCATAATCGGCGCTCCCTGTTCATAGGCAATCTGCAGCCCATGTTCATGGAATGCCTGCAGATAAGCCTGTCCGATATGATCCGGAGCAAACTGTCTGAGGTTGTTTGTATGTAACAGCAAAACGTTATTCTCTTTCAGATCATCCGGAATAGCATTCCATCTTCCGTCTACTGTGTTAGATCCCTGTAATTCAGGACTTTTTTCCTGTCCGATCTGATAGACATCGTTGGAATACGCTGTTGCGATCATCATTGGGTGTTCATTATCGATCACACGTCTTGGACCATCCTGTGACTGTACATCCTGCTCATTTTCATATCCATAAATACCCAGTTCCATGAATTTTACTGCGGCACCTTTTGGATTCTCTGTATACACTCTGATATAACGTGCTTCTTTTGTCGTTCCAAGCTCTGTGGCCCCAAGTCCATTCTTATTTGCATAATCCATATAGAACCACTGTCCGCCCATCGCTTCTTCGTATGGCTTTGAAACATTCTCCGGCTGTTTCACCCCATCCGGAAGTGTCGGATTTCCTTCATAATAAACGATCTGACCGTCCGATAAATCCTCTTCGTTTCCAATCACAATGGCAGTATTTTTATAAGAAATCTTGGTTCCTTTCAGACGTTTTCCCTGATTTCCCGGATTTCCATTTCCGATTGTCGCCTGTCCATCATATACCTGTCGTTTCAGGTTGATGACTTCCAACGGATAGGATGCGCCCAAATCCACCTGCACCCACACACCTTTTTCCCCTTCTGCGGTGCTGGTGACTTCTGTTCCCTGTTCCTGATAATTCTCCCAGTTGCTTCCCTCTTTATTTCCCGTAGCATCATGCTGCAGATAATATTTGTCACCATCGGTTAATAAATTCTCATCTTTCAGATTCATATTTTCCCCGACTGTAACTTTGACATCCTTTTCCTCTGCCAGATTGACCAGTGGCGGTGCTTTTTTTGCATCTGCCGCATCTGCACGGACTCCTGTTACCCCAAATGCCGTCAGCACAAGCGCCATGCATGACAGTCCGAGTAATCTGGCTTTGCTCCCTTCTTTTCTGGTTTTCATCCTCATTTTCCTCCTTTTCTTCCACATGAAAGTAAAACCAGAAAATGCTTTATTTTTTTCTGGTTCCTTACATGTCTGGGATTTTCCCGCTTGAATTCTAGAGTACTATACTGTTCCCCCCTTTAATATGGAATATATTTACCAGAAATTGTACTTTCTTTACTATCACAATAGATTTTGCTCATTTATTTTGTCTATTTTTTACATTTTACGTTTTCACATCAAATTTTTACGGTAATTTTTCAATCATTTCTGCCAATATTTCTTCATCGGATCCTGATTTTCTGTCCAACGTAGATCATGTTCGGATCTGCAATTCCATTCCATGCTGCCAGTTCCAGATAAGTTGTTGCAAAACGCTTTGCAATCTCTGATAAAGTATCATTTTCCTGCACAACATAATATTCCGCCTGAGCCTCATTTTGACTCAACTGCCTGTTTACTTCCCTTTGAACAGCATCCGGATCGTATCCCATATCACACAGCTTCTTTCTTCGTTCTTCACCGTTTGCATATTTTCCTTGTATCACTTCCCCGGCAACTTCCTCAATACTTTTGGAGGGCCGCCCTGTCACACCTTCTGTATACTTCGGTCTTACATAGCCGCGGATCTGACCCCAGCCCACCGGAATTTGCCTTCTCGCCACTGCCTCATTATAATTTCCTTCCATCACTGTGATCATTTGTCCTGAAACAGACTCCACGTATCCAATGTGATCAGAATACCCGTCATTTGGCTGTGCCTGACAGTCCCAGTTATACAAAATGATATCTCCTGGCAGTGGCACGATAGTTCCATCTTCAATCCAGATCCCCTTTTCTTTAAAGATTTCGATATGCTTTTCACATCCGCATTCTGTTCCGATCAAGTCCACACATCCCGCTTGGATCGCCGCTGCAGAAACTGCGGTATCACACCACTCATCGGTATACTGCACAGCATATCCCCTTGCCAGCGGCTGATGCGAATTGTACAGATCAATAATCTGCCGGAACTTCCCATTCGCTTCACTGTATCCAATCCATGAACGCATCACGTTCAATACATCCTGAGCCCTTCTTCCCGATACATTCTCATCATACTTCGTTAACTGATACTGCTCGATCAGTTCCATATTTTTCTGCACATAGACGGAACTGGTCGCATACCCATCTGCCCAAATGGTTTCCAGATAGCGTCCGGGTTCTGTGATTCCCTTCAGATTCTGATAACGTGGAAGCTGAAGCAGTTCAAAATATCCTTTCACCCCCTCTTCCATATTGTCAAATATCCGGAAATAATCGGAAATCACCATCGCCGTTCCGGCCTCATATTCCTCCCAGGTTGCCAGATTGACGGACTTCCCCTGCCATTTCGTCCCACATTTCAACCCAAAATAATTGTGATAGTCTTTCGCCAGCCTGGATTCTCCCCAGCCGGACTCCAAAATTGCCTGTGCAATAATCGGACTGCATACTTTGATTTCATATGCAGCCGCATATTTCTTTACATATCCTGCAATTTTCTGAATAAATTCCTCTTTCTTCATCGCTCTCCCCTGCTTTCTGTATATTTCTCTGCTTTTCCATTCAAAATATCAATTGCCTGTCTGAGTACTTCTGGAATGGGCATCCCCATCAATCCCGCATTTTCCAGAATAGACAACGCTTCATTTGCGATAAACGCAATGCACACGGCATCCCTCAGATAATTTGTCCCCATCAAAAGGTCCAGACGGACTGCGATCAAAACAAACAACAGTGTCATTCCTTTTCGGCACAGCCCTTTCCAGCCCGCACGACTCTCCAGTCTGCCATTTTCTGACTTCGGACTTTTCTTAAAAATCACCTGCAGAAGAATCCCGCCTGTGATCCAGTCGATTCCCATAAAAAGAACCAATGTCTGCAGTGCGATATCCCATCCGCCAAATAAAAGGGCAACTGCACTCCCAAACATTCCAAACAAGCTCGTCACCATTTGCTTCATATCCTTCACCACCTTCAATTAAAAAAGCAGAATAGACGGCATTCTTTTCAAAGAATGTTCTACTCTGCCACTCATTTTTCTTTTCCTTTTTTCATTCGATCCGCACTCAAGGATGCTCCCTTGTTTCTGCATAATCGTCTAACACATATCTTGCATATTTTGTTGCCTGACGCTCCATCCCGATCGGGGTTAATTCCAATGCGTTGATCCACTGAAAATAATGTGTCAGTTCATGCCCTATTGTAAGCAAGATTGCCGTCAATGCACTGTCCTTTCCCCATTTGTCACATAAATCTAAATAGTCTCCTGCCGCAACCCGGATATACGGTTCCACTGTATAATCATCTTCCATACTCCAGAATGTCCCATATACCAGATCCCCGTCCATTGCCCGTATTTTCTTTTTATTTTTTATGTAGGCAACAACTCTGAGGGGAAAGAAATATTCTTTTCTCAAAAATGCCGCAAACTCTTTACATGCCCTTCGTACCTCCGGATCTATCCCACTGTCAAACCGAAGTCTGAATCCCGTCCGATGACCCTCTTCCATGAAATCAATGTTTTGTTCCCAGTTTTCTATCGTCCAAATGTGATCCATAATGTTTATCCCTTTTCATCCTTTATCAAATACGATCTTCTCAATAATCCTGGAACGTTTAAAGTAATAGACCGTTGCAACTTTTTTCTCCATATAGTGACTTAATTCTTCTCCTGTTGTCACCAAACGAAATGTTTTTGGTTTTTCACTGCTTTTTGGTTTCAATAAAATTGTTCCAGATAACCAAATCATATTTGGAAATTGATAAAAAACCGGCTCACCTATAACACTGTTCACCTTCCGTCCCCTTTCATCATAAACTGCTTTCATACTATGATATTGCATCTTTTCTTTTTGCACTCCACATAATCTGTCAATAAAAAATAAACCTATTTTTATGGCAAAGTATATTACAAATGCAAAGACTATAAGCACTTCTTTTTTTAAGTATTCTAAATCTATTTTAATCATGCACACTAAAATAATTAAGAATAGAATCAAGAACATTACCTGCTTTAATACCACATAACGATATGTATTTGTGAATTTCATATGTCTTCTCCTTACAGCCATTCAGATATTTTCCCTTTTATCGTATCGATAAAGTGTACTTACTTGCTTACCCTTATACTCTATCTCTGTTGCATTTTGTTCTTCAAACATCCACTTAAATGGTTTCATAAATCCCCCTCTTGCCGATATACATCGGAAGTGGCAGTTTCCTCTGTATATCGACAGTTTCTTACTGTTTTACTCTTTATTTTATCTCTTGTATTTTTACAATAATTTCTGTTTCCTCTTCATAATAAACCCGATACCGCTTTCCTTTCTCTATCTGTTCTTCACATAGTTTATTCCAGGCTGGTCCCCATATCTCCAACTTTCTCTTATCTCCTTCCGCTCCCATAAAAGTATATCCTCGATGCCAGGATTCCCAGGCTTTCCCTTCATAGATACAAATATTCTCATTCTGAATTGCCCGTGTATCTTGTATAACTGTGTACAGGCAGGCAATCACAACCGCTATTCCTAATAGCATATCACCTATGTTTCTCTTGTTTTTATTCCAGAATTTACTTTGTACTAGCGTGGTAATTCCCACAACTCCAAGCACTCCAATGCATATCATTTCCTGATAGATTCCTATAAAATCATACATAGATCTTCTCCTATTCTATCCCCATCATTTCTTTTCTTCCGGTTTCTCATCAAATGCAATTCTTTCAATAATTCTGGAACGCCTGAAATAATAAAATGTCACGATTTTTTGGTCAGCAAATTTTGCCAGTTCTTTCCCTGAGGCCACAATTTGAAATTTCATTGCTTTGGCATTTCGTATCGGCTTCAAAATAATTTTCCCATACACCCAGTTACATTCACTATATTTGGTAACATCTCTGGTAGTTTCTTCACGCCATAATCCTATTTTTTTCATTTCTCGTATACGCATTCTATCTTTTTCTGGTCCTGTATACAAATCGATTATAAATAGTACAACTTTTATTCCTTTCCAGCCTCCCCACATAAGTCCCAACGATGAGATTCCTATATCTAACACAGCCATCGTATGCTTCTCCGCTATATACAAAATAGATAATCCAAAAGACATATCCCATATCGACCACCATATCACTGCGATACACGTCACTAAATTTAACAAAACTGCAAACCAATATGGATTTTTATTCTTCATATTTTCTCATTCCCCTGTATGTTCAACTTTTTACAACATCTTCACCGGTTCATACACCATGCTCCGATTCATACCATACCTTTCGCAATACTGGTAAAATTCTTGTGAAACAATATTGAAAGAAGATGTATGATACCCTCTTTTTTGCTCTGTCAACACATCTCCTGTTTTATAGACATGGGTTTGATCTTTCAAATAATTTTTGTCCAGCACCAACTTCTGTACCGGATTTGGAATTCTTATCATTGCTTTTCCACATTTGGGACAAGATATGATCGGCTTGTTTGTAATTGCTTCCATCGGCAATGTTTCCGCAAAATATAACTGATATAAATCTTTTATCTGCCCTTGGGAAGCATATTTCTTAACCGGCCAGAATTCCAAACCTTTCCAGACACTTCCTAAAATCCTTCTTGTCCTGTCCGAACAAAACAAAAGTTCATCTGCTGCATTCGGCCCACTGAAAAATTGTCTTGTTCCCCACCTTACAGGCTTCGTAACGGATAAATATCCAATCTGCTCCTCATGTCGGTATTACATTTCTTTCTGAAATGGTCTTTTATAACCGCAGGAGCGTTGAAATGCATACTCATCATATTCCCACTGCACTTTCACGCTTTTGTTCCGAACAAACAACCATTGCGCCTCTTCAATTTCTCCTTGGGAATATTCACAGGTTGTAATCGAATCCAGTCTTGAAACAAATGGAAACTGTTGCTTAAATTTTTCATACACTTTCTGATCTTCATACAACTCAAATAGATACTCCTTATCACTTACTTGAACAGATGTCCCTAGTACTTCAAAAGAATCTTCTGTCTGATAAGGGATTTCATATCGATTCAGAAATCTCAATAAACCAAACTTATTTTTTAAACAATAATAATGCTTAATCCTCATATTGCACCTTTTCGATTTCAAGATCAAAAATCAAATCGTCAAAGTCATCATCCCAATC
>OCPP01001018.1_pt1 | contig 16616 bp, 13 predicted proteins | sample 1538211 | NCBI WGS metagenome assembly OCPP01 (sample SAMEA2580193, study PRJEB22360) | human gut metagenome | biome: human gut; feature: human-associated habitat; material: faeces | place: Denmark | collected 2008/2010
CTTCGTGCGGAAAACATTCTCCGCAAAAAGCTTCCCATGGCTCTGATTCATGAAGCAGTAGGCCGGGTGGTTTATGATCCGTCCGGTCAGTTCCAGGAGGGGACTCTTGTGGTCATGATTCCCAATACCCCTTCCGAAACCGATGAGGTCATTGCGGAGAATTATCTGCGGAGCAGCCAGTTCCGTGCCAGTGGCTTTGATGGCTTTATGCAGGAATATGTCAGTATGAAACCGGATCGTCTCCCGGAAGATATCAATCTTTCTGTGGCTGCTTTTACAGAAATCGTCAGTGTCAGCTACCATGCCATCCGGAGATTTCTCCGTTTTTCACATACACGCAGAAATGTAATTGGCGTATGGGGCGATGGCAATCTCGGTTACATCACTTCACTTCTTCTGAAAATCATACTGCCGGAAAGCAGAATCTGTGTGTTTGGCGTCAATGAATACAAACTTCATGATTTTTCTTTTGCAGATGATGTATTCCTGATTTCCGAGATTCCGGATGACTTTTATCTGGACCACGCATTCGAATGTGTAGGCGGCGCTGCTTCATCCAAAGCCATCAATCAGATCATTGACCATATTAATCCGGAGGGAACCATTTCCATCATGGGCGTGTCCGAGGACCTTGCCCCGCTTAACACAAGAATGATCCTGGAAAAAGGTCTTCGTCTTTTCGGAAGCAGCCGAAGCGGCCGGAAAGATTTTCTTGGTCTTATTAACCTGTATAAAGAAAATCCGGATGTGGTAAACCAGCTGGAAAAAATCGTAGGAGCCGAAATCCACGTAAAAAATATTCAGGACATCATCCGTGCTTTCGAAATCGATATTCATAAGATCATGGGAAAAACAATTATGATTTGGGAGAATTAACAGATGAAAAAATTATTGAAAAAACTTTCCAGGGGGCCTCTTTCTCCTGTTTTTAAAGTATACCGAAAAATATATAAGCCTGTCGTTCTTCATTTTTTCTATCCTGTTGCTTATAAATTTTTCACACTTACAAGAAAAGTAAATCCGAAAAAGGTTGTTTTTATTGAAGCCCGTTTTGATAAGATTACAGATACTTTTCAGCTGATTTATAACCGCATGGAAAAAGAAGGCTATGAAATCCATGAATGTTTCCTGCTGAATACCAAACCAGGAAAGCTTGCATATACAAAACGCAGTCTTCATATGCTGAAAGAAATTTCCGATGCCCATTATATTTTCCTGAATGATGCATGCAACGTCACAAGCTGTATTTCTCTTCGAAAAGGAAGCAGTATCTTTCAGGTCTGGCATGCCTGCGGCGCGTTCAAAAAATTCGGCATGAGTACTGCCGATCTGATTTTCGGTGACAACCGTAAGAATCAGGAGAAATTCCCCAATTACCGGAATCTTGCCTATGTTACTGTCAGCAGCCCGGAAATCAGCTGGGCTTATGAAGAGGCGATGAATCTGAAAAATACAGATACTCAGATTGTATCTACCGGAATCAGCCGTACCGATGTTTTTTATGATAAAAACTTTATCGAAGCCGCTGCCAAGGCTGTTTATTCTGTGTGTCCCAAAGCCCGCTCCAAAAAAATTATTCTGTACGCTCCAACTTTCCGCGGCAGAGTAGCAAAAGCTCAGACACCTGACTGTCTGGATATTGCAGCTATGAAAGAAGCTCTTGGAGATGAATATTTCCTGCTTCTGAAACATCACCCCTTTGTAAAAAAACGCCCGGAAATCCCGGAAAACTGCCAGGATTTCGCAATGGACGTCACCAAAGAACTGGATATCGACAAATTACTCTGTGTCAGTGATGTATGCATCTCCGACTATTCCTCACTGATTTTTGAGTACTCCCTGTTCGAGCGCCCGATGATCTTCTTCGCCTACGACCTGGACGAATATTTTGACTGGAGAGGCTTCTACTACAACTACGACGAACTCACCCAGGCCCCATCGTCAAAACAACCGAAGAAATCATCGACTACATCCAACACCTCGACACCCGCTTCAACCCCTCCCAGATCCGCGCCTTCCGAGAAAAATTCATGTCCGCCTGCGATGGACATGCAACGGATAGGATTTTGGAGTTGGTGGAGAAGTGTTGACAAAAACTTTATAAAAAAGATGATCACCCCGGGTTGCTGGATACCAGCAAGCCGGGGTGTTGTTTTGTTTTGTATTAAATTTGTGTTCCAGAATGGTTCTATTAATACCTCTTACCTGTATCAAGTTATCATCCACCGTTATATTGGTACATTTCTTAAAAAATGTTTATAAGAATACCGCCAATCTTTTTTTCTGATCAGCGGTATCAATCATCCCTATGGTTTGGACAGTTCAGGCAAACATTCTTATAGTCCGTTTTCTTAATTACTTTATCCGGAATTGTCCAATCAGGTGCCAGGCCTTCGACATTCATGTGAATATCAAAACATATTTCATCATCAATTTCTGATTCCACCAATGGACAATTAATCTTTTTTGATGCCATATTTCTCTGCCATCTCCCTGATTTTTAAAGTCTGCGTATCGAACTGTTCTTTCTTAAAAGCTGTTCGGATATTATTATTCTCCACATTTACATATGTAGTTCCATTAGGTCCACAATAATTAATAAATCGTCCATTTCACCGTGTCAACGATATATCGGATTCCTTGATAAACTGTTCTGCCTCTGATCTGGCTACTGCATGTTCTCTTTCTGCATTTATATGTCCATTATCGAAAGTGAATTTCGAAGTGTCATTTTATCCGGTTTTATTTTATCCACGCCCTTTATCTTCGCTTCCGATAATTCTGCTTTTATTTTATCATTTATCCCGGATTCTTCAATGAGTTTCTGTTCTGCCTTTGTCTTTACATTCCACAATGTTTCTATTAATACAGTTTCCATCATGTCAACAACTCCTTTTCTTATTATCTTTACATTCCACAATGTTTCTATTAATACCACCGCACAGAACTGGTGCGGCGGTTTTCAGAATTACTTTACATTCCACAATGTTTCTATTAATACAGCATAACAGATATAATATATAAATTTTTTATTGTATCCTTTACATTCCACAATGTTTCTATTAATACTTCAGTGACGTGCATAGTAACTGATTGGCCGAAATCTTTACATTCCACAATGTTTCTATTAATACCATCCGTTCCGACAAGTCCCTTATTATATAGTTCTTCTTTACATTCCACAATGTTTCTATTAATACCACAACAGCAGTTTGCTAACTGAGACTGTAATGCATCTTTACATTCCACAATGTTTCTATTAATACGCCGATCATTGCAGCTACAGTCTCACCGGTTCCCTGTCTTTACATTCCACAATGTTTCTATTAATACCCACCGGAACCAATCAGAAGGTAAATTTGAGCATTTCTTTACATTCCACAATGTTTCTATTAATACGATTTTTTCATTAACAAGCATTGCCACTACATCAATCTTTACATTCCACAATGTTTCTATTAATACTGAGGTCCCGCATCCCTCAGCTCTCTATTTAGTTTTCTTTACATTCCACAATGTTTCTATTAATACTATTGCTGAAAGGCAGCTTACTTCCAAGTTATAAAACTTTACATTCCACAATGTTTCTATTAATACCAGGAATACTTCTTATTATAATATCTCCGTGTTCCACTTTACATTCCACAATGTTTCTATTAATACTCTGCTCACTGCCCTCTGTAATTTGTCGTAAATATTCCTTTACATTCCACAATGTTTCTATTAATACATTGTTTCTACACCTTCCCGTTATAGTAAGTAACAGCCTTTACATTCCACAATGTTTCTATTAATACGGATCGTAAGTTTTAAGTGGAGTAATGATTAATGTGTCTTTACATTCCACAATGTTTCTATTAATACGAGGCAGGCATCCGCACCAGTTCACACCGGAGTAAGCGTCTTTACATTCCACAATGTTTCTATTAATACCAACATTTGTTATACTCATAGTATCACTCCTTAAAAACTTTACATTCCACAATGTTTCTATTAATACTAACCGGGTAACCGAGTAACCCTGACTTTCTCATATCTTTACATTCCACAATGTTTCTATTAATACTAATAAAAATAACATATTTAAACACTTTTTTTTGCAAACTTTACATTCCACAATGTTTCTATTAATACTGAGCGAAGAATCCGCAAAACGAAGAGGGAAGCCCTCTTTACATTCCACAATGTTTCTATTAATACAGTCCCGTACCGCTTGAACAGTCTCCGGCTATGATACTTTACATTCCACAATGTTTCTATTAATACGACATAAAACGGAGCGTCACGCCAAGTGTCGTAATACTTTACATTCCACAATGTTTCTATTAATACTGTGTGAACCCGGTCTTTCCGTCTGCCTGGGGCTTCCTTTACATTCCACAATGTTTCTATTAATACCTTCATACATCTCGCAAAAGTTCTGATAAGCGTAAGACTTTACATTCCACAATGTTTCTATTAATACCATTGCCGGAATCATTACACGGAAATTCCAGTCTTCCTTTACATTCCACAATGTTTCTATTAATACTTCCAGACATATCCAAATTCTTCCCAGAGTTTTCGCTTTACATTCCACAATGTTTCTATTAATACAGGCACAGCTGAAAGATATAAACAATCTGCTGAAACCTTTACATTCCACAATGTTTCTATTAATACGGTCATCACCACACTGAAATCGTGCATGATATTGAAAACTTTACATTCCACAATGTTTCTATTAATACTAAGGGAAAATTTGGAGAAACTGGAGTGCTGTTTAAACTTTACATTCCACAATGTTTCTATTAATACGATGATGAAGCGATGGGACTGACAACTATTAATCAGCTTTACATTCCACAATGTTTCTATTAATACAGAATCTGAACCGAGAGCATCGGCTTTCCATTCTTACTTTACATTCCACAATGTTTCTATTAATACAACAGACGTGGCTCTGGAAGCAAAGTCTGATATGCTCCTTTACATTCCACAATGTTTCTATTAATACTGTCACGAACTCATATCCTGTCAGCCGGAATGCTCTCTTTACATTCCACAATGTTTCTATTAATACTTTCTCTTTCCCAACCGCCGATGCAGTTCTGCATGACTTTACATTCCACAATGTTTCTATTAATACGGAGAAGTTGGCGCAAAATCCTATCTGGTAGCACCCTTTACATTCCACAATGTTTCTATTAATACTGTTTATAACTTTTGTTCCGATCATATCCGCAATCTCTTTACATTCCACAATGTTTCTATTAATACGAGAACGACCGGAAGAGGATGCTGGGGCATTCGTTCTTTACATTCCACAATGTTTCTATTAATACTGGTCGCAGTACCGATTCCTGGACAAGTCAGTGTTCTTTACATTCCACAATGTTTCTATTAATACGTTTCTGCGACCGTTGGATGCTTCGGCTGTTCTTCGATCTTTACATTCCACAATGTTTCTATTAATACTGACCTGTGATAGAATATACTTAGAAGTGTTACTACTTTACATTCCACAATGTTTCTATTAATACCTGTGGCCTGGAACATATTACTACAGCGCAAGCGATACTTTACATTCCACAATGTTTCTATTAATACGATTATAAAATTGAGGATGGAACATTCATTTCAGGACTTTACATTCCACAATGTTTCTATTAATACTCATTGTGAGTGGCTTGTGACTATGACACTGGAAGACCTTTACATTCCACAATGTTTCTATTAATACCTGAATTCGGCACGATTGCCCAGCCCTTTGGTGGTTTCTTTACATTCCACAATGTTTCTATTAATACAAACTGGGAAGCAAGGGAACATCTGTGCTTTTATTACCTTTACATTCCACAATGTTTCTATTAATACGACACTTCTCAGAATCTTGTTATCTCATACACCAGACTTTACATTCCACAATGTTTCTATTAATACGGTAGCGCAGAGCGAGACCACCCCGATGGAAGAGTACCCTTTACATTCCACAATGTTTCTATTAATACCATGATTCCTTTTCAGATGATGCAAGATGCTATTAACTTTACATTCCACAATGTTTCTATTAATACCTGACAGCGACTTTTGCTCCAATTCTGGAATCCATCTTTACATTCCACAATGTTTCTATTAATACTCTGGCAGTTGCCAAGAGCAAACATTAGCGATATAACTTTACATTCCACAATGTTTCTATTAATACGTGGTAGCACGACAGGCATTGTAACATCTGTATCTTCCTTTACATTCCACAATGTTTCTATTAATACTCGGGACGATCGCGCCAGATACCATCGTAAAAAAACTTTACATTCCACAATGTTTCTATTAATACTTTTGGATTCTTTGTTTTGTGCTTTCGGCTACCTGCTTTACATTCCACAATGTTTCTATTAATACCAGATGAAGAGATTCAAAGCTTTCAAAGTATCTACCCTTTACATTCCACAATGTTTCTATTAATACACTCTTCGTAGGCCGGTTGCGTCAGCGTCGACAGACTTTACATTCCACAATGTTTCTATTAATACCGTATTATCTGCACATTGCCTACGCGAACAGTGCTGACTTTACATTCCACAATGTTTCTATTAATACGTGTCTTTCTTGTTGCAAAACAGAAATTCAACACCACTTTACATTCCACAATGTTTCTATTAATACCAAGTCTACTTCCCGAAGTAAATACACAGGGAGCAAACTTTACATTCCACAATGTTTCTATTAATACGTACAGTGGACACCGCCGACAGATTTATACAAAGTGTCTTTACATTCCACAATGTTTCTATTAATACTGAAATTGATGCAAAAATTGACGAAATGGTTGCAGACTTTACATTCCACAATGTTTCTATTAATACGGTTGCTTACGGCATGGCAGAGACAGCTCCAATTTCAGTCTTTACATTCCACAATGTTTCTATTAATACATATTCTGATCGAAGAAGTTAGCCTTATCGGTTTTGCCTTTACATTCCACAATGTTTCTATTAATACCTCCGCCATCTTGAGACCACAGATCGCCAATATCGTACTTTACATTCCACAATGTTTCTATTAATACTGCGGTAGAACTATCGTTCAACAGACATTATTTGTACTTTACATTCCACAATGTTTCTATTAATACCTATCAGTAGCCTTGAAATAAGCACCGTCTTTTTGCTTTACATTCCACAATGTTTCTATTAATACCAGTTCATGACTGAATTTTGCATTATGGTATATTACTTTACATTCCACAATGTTTCTATTAATACGTGTAAAAATAACTTCCCGGTTTGGTTATTGTGTTCTTTACATTCCACAATGTTTCTATTAATACTATTGGACGTCTCAGGGATGGACACTTGAAGCAATTTGCTTTACATTCCACAATGTTTCTATTAATACAACGTTGCTCCATATGCCTTTCCTACTGTTATACAACTTTACATTCCACAATGTTTCTATTAATACTGATATTTTAACTAAACACGGCGAAATCGACTATGCGCTTTACATTCCACAATGTTTCTATTAATACGTATTGGAACCCCTGTCATTGCAAAGCCTGTGTAGAGCTTTACATTCCACAATGTTTCTATTAATACCTGCTTGACCTCTTTGAAGTCCTATCAATGCTAATGCCTTTACATTCCACAATGTTTCTATTAATACCGGGAAATACAAATACAGGAGCTGTGAGGATATTCCTTTACATTCCACAATGTTTCTATTAATACGACGACCCGATCAGAGGAATGAGTCTATATTATTCCTTTACATTCCACAATGTTTCTATTAATACGATGCAAAAGAATCAATTTCCATGTCTGAATTTACGGCTTTACATTCCACAATGTTTCTATTAATACCATGAACGGAAGAGCTGTATGCTCCTGATAGGAGCCTTTACATTCCACAATGTTTCTATTAATACGAGCTGCACCGAACGCTTCAACGATTGACTGATGATCTTTACATTCCACAATGTTTCTATTAATACTGTCGAGTCAGGAGGTGAGAGACATTCTTGAAAATATCTTTACATTCCACAATGTTTCTATTAATACATGTAACCGTTGTAACACGAAAAAAAACGTCCTATCTTTACATTCCACAATGTTTCTATTAATACTGGAATCACTGATTAACCGGTGCACAAACATTTACCTTTACATTCCACAATGTTTCTATTAATACCCGTGCTCCACATCCACATATAATACAAGACTTATTTTACCACTTTCTGTCGACCCTGTCATTTACAATTTTTTTGAAACAAAATTTGCATTCCCAATAGCCTCCAAATCCTCCATTTTCCTTATAAATAAAGGCTTTGTCGACCTCCCGGGATTTTTTCCGTATCGTAGGTCGACAATTACAGAATGAAACTGGTTGCATCATCTTTCCGTCCCCAGAATTCCTTATCCAACCATTTTTCCTGCCTTGATTTAAAAATAATCACAGAATCCAATTCTTTATCTATATACAATTTAAGTTCCTGTTGTAATTGCGCCAACTGAGCCTTAGAAATCTCGCCTTCAAAAACAGAATTCTGAATATGCGTCAGATATCTTTTACATATTTTAAAAATCTTCGACCAACGCTTCGCACCGTTCTCCTGCTGACTTACGTCATAAACCAAAACAACATACATAATTCACCACCATATTCTGAACCCTTCATATTCTTTTTCACCGAGCAGATGCTTTATCAATTTATAACACTCCAACCTAAGTAAATACTGATAAGAAACCTGCCTCCCCAAATCCTTATGCATTACAGTCTTCTTAAGACTTTTTTCAAGTTCAGAAACAATCAATTTAGAAGCATCTTTTTTCAAATGAAGAAAATTCAGTTCCTCCGTAAAACTATCTTCCGTAATCTGGTTTCGATTCAATAACGAAAAAATCAACCTGTCACCAATTAATGGCTTAAACACTTCCGCAATATCCAGACTTAACGAAAAACGTCTCGCTCCAGGTTCATGCAGATAACTGATCGTAGGATTCAACTGCGTATGATAAATTTCACCAAGCACTTTCGTATAAATCAGTGTATTAACAAACGAGAGCAAAGAATTGATCATATTATCTGGTGGATGCATTACACGCTTCTCAAACCGAATCTCCTGATTGACAATCACATTCCACGCAGCATAATATCTTCTTCTGATATTACCTTCAATTCCCATCAGCTCTTCAATTGTTGTCACACTGCTTAGCTGTTTACGAAGCGAATCCACATCTCTAAGATATTCATCCACATCTTTTCCACGGCCATTATAATATCGCAAATTCCGATAAATACTATCCGCTGCCGCCTCTATAAATTTCCTTGCAAGAACCAACCTTTTCTCATAATCTGTATAATAACTGACCTGCTTCACCAACAGTTGCCCCGCCAACAGACTTTCTCTCGGATAATAACTCCCCGTATAAAAATTATAATAGTTAAAAAAATGCATCGGAATTCCGTACTGCGATATATAATTAATAAACTTTGTATTAAACGACATCTCGGACATAACATAAATATCCGAAATCCTCTCAATCGGAATATCCCTTTTCTCACCATCATAATTTGTAAACTGAAGCGTATTATCCTTCCGTTTCAAATCCCCGTTATTATAAACGTAAAAACTTTGTTTCATACTTTTCCCCCGATACAAATCCAAAGTTTATATGGTACACAAATCATAATAAGCACATTTTTTACACAATTTACTATTACCCGAAACCGATGGAACCTCCTGATGTTGGATGTCTGTAATCTCAACAAAAATCCTTTCCAGAATTTCCACATCCTTTTCCGACAATTCAACAATCACAGACTTCTTCAACAGCGGATAATCAATCTTCCCCTTAAGACCACTCACGCCTCGCTGCTGCAAATAATAAAGATAATACTTCACCTGCCAGATTCCAGCATCTTCCACAGCCTTACTCTTCTTAACCTCATGCAATTCCTTATGCTCACTGATAAAATCAATGTTTATAATATCATCAATATTTACATGTTTATCCTTCTTCTTATAGCTGCTCTCATCCAGAATCTTACCCAAAATTACATCTTCATTCTCTGCTTCCATCCGGATATCATGACAAAAATACCACAATTTCCGCTTACAAACGAAATAATAATAAATCATCACCCCAGTGATTCTTTCATCCATTTTCATCACCTACATAAATATACCATCCATCTCCAACTCTTCATTTAATAACAAACCTGCACCTTTTCCATTTTCTGAATCAAAGTCATATTTATATCTTGCTCTGTGAATATCCATAATGTTTCTGCCATTTTTACTTCCAATTACATCCCTGTCTACCCCTTTGGGGAATTTATTATAAATACTCATGCTCAACGTCACATCTTCAAGCCTGTTTTTAATAATACTTCTGACTTCTTTTCTCAGATTTGGCTTTCTTAAAAAATCTATTCCATATTCAAACAATTCCTGTTTTTTATCATAAATCTCTTCCGGCACAATCGTAATACTTTTTATATCCCTCACTTTAGCTTCTTTTGATGTATATTCTGCCGGATGAATTGTCGAAAACCTTTTCAACCATTCTTCAATTTCTTTGTAATAGCTCGTTTCAGTTATTTCTTCCGGATTGTAAACATTGTTCATATAAACCGTTTTTAGTTCTTCACCAAACAATATATTTTCATATTCATGAAGAAATCTTAAAGAACGGTCATACATGTCTGAATCATAAACTCGATCTTTTCCCACACCATTTCGATTATCATATACAACAATATTCGGTTCTTCAGGAACATATCGCCCTTTTCGGTTGCATCGTCCCATTCTCTGCAAAAGACTGTCCGCTGTACACATTTCAGTATAAAGTATATCAAAATCTATATCCAGACTCGCCTCTACAATCTGCGTTGTTATCCATATTCCCGGCTTTTCCGATTCCGAAAAAAGCATGATTTTTTCTTCCAAAAAAGCCCTGTCTCTTCTGATATAGCAAGAATGCAAAAGTTCTACGTTTTCCGTTCTTTCCTGCATTTCTTTATAAATTTTTTGTGCCTTGGACACAGTGTTACAAATAACCAGAACTTTTTTAGTGCTTCCCTGTTCTAATATCCTCTCAATATTTATTTCCGACTTTTCAATTTGAATTTTGTGTCTTGGAAACTGATCTAACTGATATTCTTTTTCTGTAAAATCTTTAAACTGATATTGCATTCCTTCTGATAACCCATATTTTTCCATGAACTTCTTTAAAACAGGTGGAAATGTAGCTGTAATAATAGCAAAATATCCTCCCATTTCCTGTATTGTCTTCAAGCCATAAATAATTGTTGCAATAACCCTCGGTTCATACGCCTGGATCTCATCCAAAATTAATTTCGAATACTTTAAGGTTGCAGCCAAAATCTCCGTCCCCAATGCCTTATAAACAAATTTAAAAAGTTGATCTACAGTACATACAGTTAATGGCTGTGACAACATTTTTGCGCGATTATATTTTTCATCAATATCTGTGTCATCCTGTTCAAATTCTTTCAAATACATAGCCATACTATCTGAATGCAATAATGCAACATCACTGTAAGAATAATTCGTTTTAATTCGAGAATAAATCGCATTAGAAGAAACTTTTAATGGCAATGTATAAAAACCCTTTTCTCCATTTAACCATAATAATGCCGCTTCTGTTTTTCCAGAACCTGTAGGTGCTACAATAACCAGATTTTCATTTTTATGTTCCATCATGAATTTCTGTGCAGGCCGTAATTCTTTGTTCTGAAGATAAACTTCTATATTTTTCTTCAATTTTTTCTCCCGCAGATCTGGTGCAATTTCTGCCTTTTCGTACCCTGCACTTACTGTATAATCAAATTTATTGAGCAGTCCTTTAATCAAAAGATACTCATTCCATATTTTAGAATCTACTGTAAATTTAGGCGTACAAATATTATTACGGTATAATAGTTTATTCAAATTGCTGCAATATAACTTGTCAATATCTTTTCCAAGATATTCTTTGATTTGCTTTAAATAATATTTTTCTGCATATTTCCGAATATCAGGTCCTTCATAACAATCATCTCTGTCATGATGATGATATACTGCTGTAATAAAGGGTCCGAAATCTTCTTCTGAAAACAGTTCAGACAATCTTTTAAATTCTTTTTTCGATATGGTAACTGCGCTTAAAAATCCGTGTGGAATCTGCGTATCCCGCTTTATATCAGGATACATTTTTTTAATCAAATTCGAATTTACCAAACCTTGAAAAATCAGGTTTGCTTTTCCCCAATCGTGTATTCTGCATGCCTCTGTAACCAGACATTTTTCTTTTTCTGTAAAATATTCTCCATATTCTAAAAAAAACATCTCTGCACATTTTACAATGTCGTCCTGATGTTCCTTTAACGTTTTCTGTTCCTCTTCTTTCGTATCCTGCAAATGAGCTATATTATTTTTAATAACCTTAAGATCTGTCTCTGTAAATTCATTCTCAAGATTTATTATAAGATTTTCCAGTTCATTTCTGACTTTATCAATCTCTCCCTGCGACAAAATCTTTTTTCCGGATTTTGCATAATACTCCATAGACTTCTCCTTCCGGAGACAGAACATCTGCTCTGCCTCCTTGTAAGCTTCCCATAATCCATTGTATTTCAAATACAAATCATATTACTGAACTGCCTTCTTATAGTTAATCAACAAAATATCAATGCTGCATCTTTCTCGAAGTCATCCACATATGCCCCTTCGTCTATCACCACTCCTCCAGAACAATAATAAGCCTTTACTCTTCCATTTTCTTTTTTCCAGCGACGCAGACCCTGCTTTGTGATTTCATATTCTTTTGTGAGATTGTATATTGTTCCACGTCTGTCTCCTAACTCGATTCCATAGCTCACCGGTATATACATATCTCTCTTTATTTCCACTTCATCTTCCTGATGGATATTCACAATATCCACCCGCTCAATATCCAGAAGATCTTCATAACGTCCCAGTGATAAATATCTTGGTGGATATTTCAGTGAATTATATACTTTCTCAAAATCATCCTCTTCTGGAATTACATGTATCACCATATCATTGTCACAGACCAGTTCAACATTGGCAATTCCCCTGAAAATTCCATACCTTTCTCCATCTTCAACACAGATCTGATGGCGTCCTTCTTCATATTTCGTACCTGCTGAAAATGAATATCTTGTATAAAGTTCTGATACGGTTCCACTATTTGTTCCCTGTATGCAGAGCTTCATTGGATGAAACTCTGTATAACCACAAGCTGCATGGATCATCCCAAGAACTGTAGAATATGGTGGAAGAGGAAATGTTTCTTTAATAATAAAGCTGCTGGGTTTTTTATAATTTACCAGGTTCTGAAAACACTTAACCCTGATTGCCCTCTCCATAATACTGCTCCACTTCCTCTTTCAAATGATTAAATACTGCGCCTACAGATTCTGCTCTTAATACCTCTTTTAATTTATCTTCATTATCAAAAATACCTGCTGTAATTCCTGCATACGTATAATTTCTGATATTATCATCCTCAAGTAATTCCTGCAGTGTATTTACATTAATTTTATTTGCATCCACTTTTACTCTGTTCTCAAAAAATGGATTTTTTCTGCCGTATCTGCCTCCAATTATAAATAATGGACTGAGATTTTCTCTTCTTCCTTTGATATCTCTGTACAAATAATGAACAGAATCCAGGAGAACTTTCACTCTTTCTACTTTCTCCTCTTCTGCAATATTGATCTCACCATCTACACCAACTCTGTCCAGATCTATTGACATAGTATAAGAATAATAAGAGCGATGGATCTCACTCTGCGCAATTCCATTCTGCAGATTTCCTCTCACAGCAAGTCCCATATTGGTCAAAAATTCAAGATTTCCCTGAAATGGCTCCAATGCGATCGCATTGCTAAGTCTGGCAACTGCACTTCTTGTAGAAGCTCCACCATTCTGATCTTCCCCTTTAGAAGTCGTTTTCATATATCCAAACAGATCAATCTCCGGATAATCTTCAATCGTCGCTGAGGGCGCAAACTGTACTACTCCACTTTTTCCATCCACAGGGGTTGTATCCCAGTTTGCCTGCTGCACCATGTTATATCTCAGCGCCTGTCTGGAAATATAAGAATACTCTTCATAATCTCCTCTGGTCATTTTTTTCAGTGATGAAATATTTCCAATTCCTTCTCCATAGTTCGCACTTTCTGCCAGGAAAATTACTGTAAATGTTAAACCTTCTCTTTTCATAATCATGCTTCCTCCTTCTTCGGCTCGTAAGATCCCACTAATCCCATTACAAACGCATATCCATATTCTGTAAATTTCTGCTTGTCATTTAACATCTGAACAAACCCTGTTGGTATCAAAAGTTCATGTCCATCTTCATTTCTCTTGGAACCATACGCACTGTACAAACGCATCACAACGTCCATAAATTTATTTACATTTCTCACGGCTAAAGCATTCAACAGCTGATATTCAATGCCCCTCAAGCCTTCACTGGAAGTCATACCCTTTGCAGTCATAATTGCTTTTCTTAGATCCGCTCCACTTTTTTTCATAGCTCCACAAGTCATAGAAATCTCCTTTCCTTTCTCATTTCTTTCTTCACAATCTAAATATGTCAATACAATCTCCGTCCATAACTGTATTTCATATACCCAGAATATATAAAAATTCTTTGATTCTTCTTTTATATTTTCTTTAAGAAGCTGATTTAACAACTGATACTGGTCTCGATGCTGCAAAAGATTCATGACTACAGTTTCATGTACATTTACAAAATTATCTTTGATTTTAGTAAATGGAGATTTTGCCAGCGATGTCAGAGCATCAGATACCCTTGATTCGCAAATAATTTCCAGCATTTTTTTATGGATAATACTCAATCTATACCTGTCATCTGCACTCACTCCACGCAAGATAACCTGTACATTAGATAATTCCTGCTGTTTTTTTCTTAGTAAAATATTGATCGTCTCTGCAAACCACTGGGAATATTTCTTGTTCTCAGTTTTTTCTCCTTCCTGATCAATTCTTCCAATTTTAGAATTTGCATCTAACAAAGCACCAATGCTGTTATTTATATTTACAAAAACAAATTTATTGGCATATAACCGGAATCCCAACGGACTGAGCGCATATATAAAAGCACAACCAGGGCAAAGAAACGCATCCACTTTACAGTCCCAGAATGCAGAACGTTTTCTTGTAAAATCATCTCCAACTTCATTCATGAATGCTATCGAGACCTTTTCTTTCGGCCCTATTGGATCACCACAATCAATACAGAGATCTTTTGCCTTCTTATGATCTGCACTCAGATACTTTCGAAATGGTTCGGAAAAATCTTTTTCAAACACCTCTCGCATATCTTTTTTTGCATTAGGACGTAAAAGAAAACATTTTCCATTCCAGAACCGGTTTATATAAGTATATATAATACTCTTCATTGCAAAAGTTTCGCTGCATTCTGGCTGATTTATAAAATCCAGAAGTTCTGCTAATCTGTTTTTCAGTTCTTCTGATGACAATTTATCACTGAGTTTGTTCTTTTTTAATTTCTCATAAATTTCCGGATTTTCAATTTTCTTTTTAATATTTGCAAAGCCAGCCTGATAACTGTTTGACTGCAGCTTGTCATTGATAAATTTCAGATCATCTTTTTCCTGTTTTCCCGGATTCCATTTTTCAGCTTCTATCTTTTCAATACATGTTTGAATTTTATCCTTAATTCCCTGATACGTACTAAATGGTCCAAAATACCTGATAAAGGCCTTAAAATACATATCTGTCCAATCCGCGTTTTTCGCAAAATCCATGCTGACCCATAATGCCTGGTCATCATCGGAATGACCGAAATCAACACCTTCCTCTGCCCCTGCAGTTTCAAGCATATAATGAAATCCTACGATTCCGGCATTCTTTAGGAAATCACCAAGAGTGATCACATATTTTTCCATGATAGCACACCTCCTAATATATGACTTCCCACATGCCCTTACCTAATGATCTACGTGTTCCCAACCCAGCAGCGCGCAATAAATTCAGCAATTCCAGATTTCCTGTTATCTTATATACCCCGATACTTCCATCTATAAATCGTCCCCAGGTTCTTGTTACCACTTTTTTCCCTTTCAACGGAGCTATGGAAAAATCACTGATATCCATTTTCAAATTCAGTTTTTCAAGAAAAATCCTGAGATTTTCTTTTACCATTTCTCCAAATTCCGGATCTTCACATGTATAGTACTTGTCACTATTATCCGCGGAATCATGTTTTCGGACAATAAGTGCACTTTTCATTTTTATAATGAGTTCTGTGTCTTGAATTTCTGGAATATTCCGTATCTTTACTGACATTAACCGCATGGAATTTTGATACATAGGATACGGTTTATATTTCATAAGTACAAATGCATTGTAAAATTCGATCAGTTCACCTATATCTGCATCTGAAAATGTCATAATAAATCTGCTATGATTAAGCAGTATTTTTTCCTGTGTAAATCTCGCCCCGGGTAAGTATGTCGCCCAGACATAAGTTTTTAATATGGACGAATTTTTATTATAGAGCTTTTCAAAAAGTGCCGGAGAATAATTTTCCACAGCAGCTTTTAGAAAACTC
>OCPP01001020.1_pt1 | contig 16599 bp, 9 predicted proteins | sample 1538211 | NCBI WGS metagenome assembly OCPP01 (sample SAMEA2580193, study PRJEB22360) | human gut metagenome | biome: human gut; feature: human-associated habitat; material: faeces | place: Denmark | collected 2008/2010
CGCCTGCCAGTCCACCCATCGTTCACCCAGCCCGCCACGGCCACCGGCCGACTCTCTTCGTCTGACCCTAACCTGCAGAACATACCCGTGCGCGGCGAGGACGGCAAGGAGATACGCAAGGCGTTCATACCCGAGGAAGGCTGCCTGTTCTTCTCGGCCGACTACAGTCAGATTGAGCTGCGCGTGATGGCGCATCTGAGCGGCGACGAAAACATGATAGAGGCCTTCCGTTCGGGCCACGACATACATGCTGCAACGGCCGCAAAGATATACAAAGAGGACATTGCCGACGTGACGCGCGACCAGCGCACCAAGGCCAAGCGCGCCAACTTCGGCATAATATACGGCATCACGGTGTTCGGTCTGGCAGAGCGTCTGGACATCAGCCGGCAGGAGGCGTCGCAGCTGATAGACGGCTACTTCATCACCTTCCCGAAGGTGCACGAATACATGGAGAAGGCCAAGCAAACGGCGCGCGAACATGGCTACGTAGAGACATTCTTCCGTCGCCGCCGCTATCTGCCCGACATCAATTCGCACAACGGCACGGTGCGCGGCTTTGCCGAGCGCAACGCCATCAACGCCCCTATACAAGGCTCTGCCGCCGACATAATAAAGGTGGCCATGGTGCGCATCTACAAGCGCTTCAAGGACGAAAATCTGCGCTCCAAGATGATTCTGCAGGTGCACGACGAACTAAACTTCAGCGTTGTGCCTGAGGAGAAAGAGACCGTTGAGCGCATAGTGCTCGAAGAAATGCAGGGCGCATACAAGCTCAACGTACCATTAGTTGCCGACTGCGGCTGGGGCTCCAACTGGCTTGAAGCACACTAAATTTAAGTGAAAAGTGAAGAGTGAAAAGTAATTTAAACCATGCTTCATACTCCATGATGAACTACATGTCATATAATAAAGGGCAGTCTTCCGTATTGCGTAAGACTGCCCTTTACAAGTTATTGAAAATCTGCTAATTACATAATTATTACCATAAATGACAATAATTACAAATCTTCACCATTAGCCATATTATAACGATTTTCATAAAAAAGAGAAATGCAATACTCTCCATATGTTCTATTTATAGTAAACCAAACTAAACGATTTAACATACTACTCGGCGTATCACCTTCTACATTCAGTTTTTGACAATACGAAGCTTGATATTGTTTGTTATTAACCATCATCTCATAACTTATATCTTCGCTCTCTGGTATCATCTGATCAGCCATACCAAGATACTTCGAATTATTCTCAAATTGATAGCAAAGATTATTGAAGTTAATTTTTATTTGCGCCTCATCACATTTATTTTTATCCATAACAGCTATACGCCAAACCTTTCTGTTATTTGTCTGAACAATAACATAAACATCCTTTCCATTAAATTCACCTTCAAGCATTCCGTCAGTCTCAGGTACGCTGGTAAACCCTTTGTCTTTGAGTTTACTTATCATCTCTGCTTTTGTGCCATCAATAGGTATTCCAAGAAAACGTGTCACACTAGAGACTTCCTGCCCATATGACACAACGCATGTTAACAATACAAGAAACAATAAAAACAACTTTTTCATAGTAAAAATCTCCTGTCCTGCCAGTCCCTACAAGGCACTTTAATATACGTTGAAGCGTGAGACTGCTACGCCAACATCTTCAATGTAAATCATGAAAAAATTCTTAAATACAGATGCTATGACAATAGCTCACACCATAAATGCGAGTCATCATCCCGCCATTATATCCAATTAGAAATTTCTCAAGTTGCATCAATAAGACAAGCATAACGCTTCTTTATTCCAAAATGTCGTAATGCATTAGATTCAGATCACATACACAATGCAAATGTAAATATTTTTCTGCAAAAACCAGTATTTCATAGATAAAAACATTGAAAATGACGGGATATAATATAATTTCAGACCTACAACACTACAACTGATGTAAAACAATGGATATGCAAAAATATTTTGACATAACTGAGAGCATGACAAACCCAATTACCAAAAATGAAATAATAAAGTAAAAGCCGATAAAGATGCCATCAAGAATGTCGCATTATGTAAGATTATAAAATAAAACCTAATTAGCGCAACACTAAAAAGCGGTATGAGAGGGCGAAAACAAAAAAGTATGGAAAACTAAATACCTCAACACTTAATTATTCGCCAAAAAACACTATATTTGCCATACAATAATACCTAATTTCATCTAACCTATGGCATACCAATTTAAGATTAAACTGCTGAACGTGAAGAAACCGCCTGTATGGCGAAGAGTCATCATACCAGAGAACTGCACTTTTGAAGAATTTCACCACACAATACAGATAAGCTTCGGATGGAACAACGAACATCTGCACAGATTTGGCGAGAAGCCCTACGGAGGCAACTTTGAGATAAGCTCAAGATGCTACGATGACGACATGTTAAGCAACGTAGACAGCAATATGTACAGAAAAAGCCTTGATGAGCAGGAAACGAAGCTGTGCGACGTGTTCGGCACTGACCGCCAAAAGCTGCTGTATGTCTACGACTTCGGCGACGACTGGGTGCATGAGATAGTGCTCGAGGACATTCTGACCGTGATTTATCCTCACCCTGTATGCACCGCCGGAAAGGGCTGCTGCCCGCCCGAAAACTGCGGCGGACCGATGGGCTACGAGATGCTGAAAGAAACGCTCGAGACGAAGCCTAACAGCGCGGAAGCGCGCCGCATAAGGGCTGAACTGGGCCTGAAAAAGGGTGAGCGCATTGAAGACTACAAACTTGATCTTGACGTAATTAACATAGAACTTAAAAATCTGAAATTTATAATGGAAGAAGAAATTGACGACGAGAGCCTCGACCTCTTTGAGCCGTTCTACGACGACGAATGGGCCGAGCAGATGCACTGTGCCGTAACAGTGTGCGACACAGAGGGAAAAATACTGTATATGAACGAGAAATCGCGCGCCACGTTTGCCAGCCACGGCGACCTGATTGGGCACAACATGTTCGAATGTCACAGCCCGCAGTCGCAGGCCAAGATACGCGAACTGATGGCCACTGACGGCACTAACTCGTACACGATACAGAAGAACGGAGTGAAGAAAATGATATATCAGACAACGTGGAAACGCGACGGCAAAGTGGCCGGCCTGGTAGAGATTTCGATGGTGATACCGGAGGAGATGCCGCACTATATTAGGAGTTAATTTCTAGGAGTTAAAGGAGTTAGAGTAGTTAAAGGAGTTAAAGCCAAATGCTCTTCTTCGTAGGAGTTAAAGGAGTTAGAAGTAGTTAAAGGAGTTAAAGCCAAATGCACTAAAAAGGAAAGTGCCGATTAAAAATATCAAATAAATTGAATAGAAAATAAGATATACAACAAAGATTTATCTTATTTCTTATGATTATGCAAGAAGCATTGTCATAAACAAAAATTAGAGGAGCTAACGTAGCTAAAAGTCTTTAAATAAAGCCTTGACGACATCGTAAACAGCCGCAAGACATTTGACTTTAACTACTTTAACTCCTCTAACTTCTTTAACTACTTTTTATTAGAACAGCTTTGTCTTTCCGGCCAGAGTGTCGTGGTTGTTCTTCAGGTCAGTCCAGTCAACCTTAACCTTGGTGCTGATGCCGTTGATATACTTCTCGATGTTGGTATATCCGTCGCCTGTGCAGTCGCCGTTGGCGTCGCTCGGGTCGTTGGGGTTAAGACCGTTGGCAATCTCCCACTCGTCGGGCATACCGTCGCCGTCGGTGTCAACGCGAGGCTCACCCTTATATTCGGGATATCCGCCCATCTGAGCCGGGTCTGTAATGATGCCGTACTTGTAAGAGTCTTTGTCCAGACGGCGATACTTGAAGAAGCCGTCCTCGTTCTTCGACTTGTCGCTCAGTCCCCACATGTCGCCATAAGGATTCTCCTTCGGCAGCTTCTTTACATAGTAAGCCTTGCCTGTGCGAACCTCCTCGATGATGCGCTGGTCAACGATGTCGCGTATAGGCAGCGTTGCACCTACGTTCTCGAGCACGTAGTCGAATGTCTTTTCAGACGGAATGATGGTCATGTGAGCCATAGGGAACGGCTCGTTAGACTTCATCAGTGCCAGTACGTCCTCAGGCACGCCGCCCTCGCCCTTCAGGTCCTTGTCGGCAATCTGTATACCGCCATCCCAGTTGTCTTTTGTAACAGCCTCGTTGCCTTCCATGATGTTGCCGATGGCATACACGCGGCCAAACTGCTGATACGGGAAGAGGTTCTTGCTGCGGCTCTCTGCCTTGACGATACGGTAGCCTATAGGCGAATCTTTCGGAGTGAGAGGTCCGGGCTTATAGTAGTTGTTGATGAAGTTGCTCATTGTAGAGAACTCGCCTCCGTCGGCAGTACGGTGAACCCAGTTGTAGACAATGTTGTTCACGAAGTTGAACACACCGCCCCATCCTATCGACGGGTTACGGCCCGTGTTGTCGGCCCAGAGGTTACGCATGAATGTGGTGTTCTCGCCGCCGATGGTAGAGCCGAAGGCGTGGTTGTATGTGTCGAGCGCCTTAGCCGAGATAGTGTTCTGTATTGTAACGTTCACTGTAGGCTCCTTGCGCGAAGGCTTGCCGTCGCCCATGTCGAACATGTGGCGGTAGAAAGAGATGTTCTCGTCAAGTCCCCACTCGCAAGAGCAGTGGTCTATCATGATGTTTCCTACGGGGTTGCCGCCGAAAGAGTCTTCACGGTTCCACACGTGTGTGTTGCCGCGGCGAAAACGCATGTGGCGCACGATAACGTCGTGAGTGTTCACCTGGAACGACTCGCCTGCAATACACACGCCGTCGCCTGGAGCTGTCTGTCCTGCTATGGTAACGTAAGGAGCGCGCAGAATGATAGGGGTCTTCAGGTTGATGATACCGCACACGTTGAACACGATGATGCGCGCACCGCCCTGCTCGCAAGCCCAGCGGAATGAGCCGGGACCGTCGTCGTTGAGGTTGGTTACGACGAGCACCTTGCCGCCGCGTCCGCCGGCAGTGTACATACCGCCGCCCTCAGCACCGGGGAATGCAGGTATCTTGGCCTGCTTCAGGTCGTAAGGACGCCATGCCCATGGCACATAGGGGCGACCTTCCATGGCCTCTTTCTTTACGATGGGGAACGCTACCTGCCAAGCAGAGTCTGAATGAGCCTCCCACTCGGCACGCTGTGCCTCAAACTTAGCCTTTGCTTCGGGCGTAATCTGAGGATACTGAGCCATAGCCTGCTGTGCGCACAATCCTGTCACAGCGGCCATAATTGCCAATGATTTTTTCATATATAACGTGTTTAAACCTAATTAAATTTTCAAGTATTTTCGATATTAGACGGAGAATAAGTGTAAAAGTAACATACAATTAACATACTTTATTTTTTTAAGTTAAAGAATTTAAATCAAAGGGGTAAAAACAAGATGACACATATCGAGAAATTAAAGGAGTTAAAGCAGTCAGCGCCAACAAGTTGGCCGGAAACAACAAGACTATTGTACTGTCGGATATGCTATCCGACAGCATAAAATATCAGGATCTGTGATCCGAAAAACATTCAGATTTTTTTCCATAATCAGCCTGCACCGAGATACGAAAAACATTCAGATTTGTTTTCTACACATCAATATGCATCATGCTATCGTTGAATAGAAAAAGGAAGATAGCGGATTGAAAAATCCTGATACCTATTTCCGGCGGAGCGCAGATCCGCCGGCACATTTGCATTGTAGATTTATATCGTTGGTTGCTAAAGGTGGAGACATTGGATGGCTGAGAATTTAAATCAAAAAGAGTAAAAACAAGATGACATATATCGAGTAGCTAAAGGAGTTAAAGCCAACAAGTTGACCGGAAACAACAAGGCTATTGTTCTGTCGGATATGCTATCCGACAGCATAGAATATAAGGATCTGTGATCCGAAAAGCATTCCGATTTTTTCCATAATCAGCCTACACCGAAAAACATTCAGATTTGTTTTCTACACATCAATCTGCATCATGCTATCGTTGAATAGAAAAAGGAAGACAGCGGATTGAAAATCCTGATACTTATTTCCGGCGGAGCGCAGATCCGCCGGCACATTTGCATTGTAGATTTATATCGTTGGTTGCTATAGGTGGAGACATTGGATGGCTGATTCAGCGCCAATAAGTTGACCGGAAACAACAAGACTATTGTTCTGTCGGATATGCTATCCGACAGCATAGAATATAAGAACCGAAGGTCAGCGCAGCTAATTTGTGATCCGAAAAGCATTCCGATTTTTTCCATAATCAGCCTGCACCGAGATCCGAAATACATTCAGATTTTTTTCTACAAATTAATCTACATCATCTATCGTTGAATAGAAAAAGGAAGATAGCGGATTGAAAATCCTGATACTTATTTCCGGCGGAGCGCAGATCCGCCGGCACATTTGCATTGTAGATTTATATCGTTGATTGAATGAGAACAACAAGAACCGAAACAACAAGGCTATTGTTCTGTCGGATATGCTATCCGACAGCATAAAATATCAGGATCTGTGATCCGAGAAACATTCAGATTTATCTTTGCTACTCAACACATTCCTTCTTAATTCAAACTATTAACCTGCTGTTTGCCGATAAAAAACGGGCCACTTTCGATGCAAAAGTGGGCCGTTTACGACTCAAAAACGATAGGTTAACAGTCTGAAAGCAGTAGGCAAGATTTTGCTTACGGTTTATGTCGCACGACGCCATACCGAGACTGCACGTTAAGCAAAGCAGGGCGTTTTGCTTACAGATTTTTGCCATAAATCCGTCCCGCGGCTTTTCCATGCCGGCAGCAACCGGCAAAAAGCGCACGCGTAACAGCTGTCGCTGCCAGCTCAAACATCAGCACGACAATATGAATTTTATCACCCACATCATGCATGATTCAGGCTAAAAACATGATTTTAGACATAAAAACAGGCATAAATCAAGGAAAATAAGGGGTTGTCAGGGCTTTGTCAGGGTAAAAAAGCATGGTTGAACTATATGATTTTAATAATTTTGCAATATAAAATTGATTGTATCCGACAACTTATATTGTCATCAAGATACATCATTGATAAAATATATTCCATAATTCGGATATAGGATAAACATAAAAAAGAAGCAACCTTTAATAAGAACCTTAAAAAAGAGCAATTATGAAAAAATTACTATTACTCGTAATGACGTTGCTGAGCACAAGTTTAATATCAGCACAGACAATGAAGGAACTCCCCGGACTTCGTTTCCACGCCATGAGCGAAAACGGAAAATGGATGTTAACTGTTGAGCAAGGATGGATAGGAATACTTAACACTGAGACTGACGACTTTCAGCAATATGGCGGGGGCGACATAGGATACGACCTCGGCATGGGCAACATGGTTACTAACGACGGATACCTTGTAGGCTGTATAGATGGCAAACCGGCTATACTGAATATAGAAAAACAGGAATGGCAAGATCTCCCCGTAAGAAAAGGCGATACATTCTATTCAGCAGCAAACGCCATAACAAACTCACGCAAGTATATAGCAGGATTCATTGGCACAGACAAAGGATTCGGAAATACAAAAATAAAACCTGTAATATGGACAATGAACAGCGATGGAACTTATGGAGAATATGAAGACCTGCCTTATCCGGAAAAAGACTTCACAGGCGTAGCCCCTATATATATACTCCCAAACTGCATATCAGAAGACGGTACTGTGATAGCTGCTCAGCTCATGAGACAGGACAACGAGTGCCTGCCAATGGTATACAGAAAAGCAGAAGACGGCACATGGACTTATGAAGTTTATGACAAAGGACTGTGCGAAGAAGGGCTGGAATTTCCAGAGTTTCCGACAGAAGAACCTGTGGAGCCAAGTTATTACAACTATATGAGCCAAGAACAAGCAGATACCTACAGACAAGACTCAACGGAATATGCAGACTCATTGTGGGCCTATAACATAGGCGAGTCAACAGAAATGCCAACATATTATCCTGATCCTAAATATTATATGACTGAAGATAATCTGAACCTCTTTAACGAAGCATGGGAGAATTATGTGATAAAAAGTGACGAGTACTCAAGACTGCTTACAGACTTCAGAAATTTCTATTATGAACACGTAACACCTAATTACTATGGTCAAAATGCTGTGTGGCTGTCTACAAATGGAAAATATTATGCTACAACGTGCAAAAAAATTATACTTTAGGCGATGCGGCACTGTTCACAATAGACGAAACACTCAAACCGCACGACTATGAAGACGGACTCTACGGCAATTGTGTAACCGACGACGGTGACTTCTTTGTGTCAAATACCGCCACAGCTTATGTATATCCTGCAAACAGCACAGAAAAGGTTACTCTTATCGACTGGCTCAAGTCTAAAGGCGAAACAGAAGCTGCCGAGTGGCTGTCGGACAGAGAAACAGGAACGGCTATCTGCAGCGGAAACGGACGCGTAATATCTGGATTCTATGGAGTACCAGGAAACTACACCAGCTGGATTATCAAGCTCGACGAGACGCCTACTGGCATAACAGGCATTGAGCAAAGCGGCAACAGCCACGTTAAGGCATACGACCTGCAGGGACGCATCGTGGCTGAAGGCGAATACAACGAGGTAAGAAATAATCTGAAAAGGGGTATATATATTATCAACGGCCGAAAGGTTGTAGTAAAATGAGAGTAGAAGAGCATGCGCCGCAGCAAAATCATAGCTGCGGTGCATGCCTGTAAACATCTGATTATCAGGGGATAAACATTATTTAACACCATTGTCCACCTTTTTATCCCCTATTTTATGCACCATAAATCAATAAAGAATGCTATCTTTGGAAGTCTGAAACGGCAAATTATCAAAATCATTAACCATAATCATCACGTTATGAGAAAAACATTTTTTACACTGATTGCACTGCTGCTGTCGCTCACGACAGTCAACGCACAGATGCTCACACCAGACGGAAGCATCACAGTAACAAGACAACACACAGCCGTAATTAACAAGCACATGGCTCCGGCAATGGGTCCCAACCGCATAGCGATGGACGCAGACGAGAGAATAATGGGCTTCTATGACTCAGACGAAATGGGCGAGAATGCCCTCGGACTGAACGGCAGCGGCCAGTTTAAAGCCGGCGTTGAGTTCACCAAGGCACAGATAGGCCACTTCGTTGGCGGACAGATAACCAAGTGCGCTTCGCTCTCGGCGAGCTCATCGGAGCATCTAAAGTAAGCGTCTACAAGGTTGCGCTCGAAAGCGGTGAGATGACACTTATGTCGGAAGAGGCCGTAGCCAGCACCCAGAAGGGATGGAACGACGTTACGCTCACGACACCTGTAGCCGTAGAAGACGGTGTGGACTATCTCATCTGCTACGACTTCACATCAGTGCCTGGAAAATATCCGCTGGTAGTAGACCAGGACGTAAACCCGGGCGGAGCTGTTGACGGCGGCTGCCTCATGTACGGAAACCTCGGAGAGGGCGGCGAAGGATGGTACAACTTCGGCACACAGTACGGCAACTTCTGCATACAGGCCGTTGTTAAGGGCGGAAGCTTCCCCGACGAAGACATCACCATAAGCTCATTCACATCATCAAAATTCGTGCAGGCAGGACAGAATATAGCCTACAGCTACAGAATAAAGAACAACGGAAACAACATCCCGTCTGCATACACCATCGACGTGATGCTTGACAACAACGTGATAGCTACAGCCGAAACACCCGTTGCCCTGACCAACAGTCCGCAGACCGTGAACGGCAACGCCACCATACCTGCAGACGCTGTTTCAGGCAAGCACACACTGGCCGTTAAGGTGACAAAGATAAACGGACAGGCTCCTACAGAGTACACCGAGGACGACATTGCCGGCATGGACGTCAGCGTATATGCCGAAAGCATGCTGAGACAGAAGAACCTCGTTGAGCAGTTCACTTCAACAAAATGTACATACTGCCCGCTGGCAGACCCCGTTCTCCAGAAGCTTTCAGACATGCGCGGCGACATCATCATCGTGGCACACCACAACAAGATACCTGCAGCCGGCGACCCGATGATCTGCGACGATGCACTAGCCATATCAGACATGTTCAACATGAGCGGCAACCCGTCAGGAATGTTCAACAGATACTATGAGCCCAGCATGGAGCTGAACGCTGATCAGACACTGACTCTCGGACTCGGATACAACTCACAGTATGTAGACCTGGCTGCCGAGATGCTCAATCAGGTGGTTGAAAACTCTAACAGCGTGCCGGCATTCGCAAACATCAACATCAAGACTGAATACAACGAAAGCACAAGAGAACTGAGCGTTGAGGTTTACGGTAGTGGCGTCAGCGAGTTTAAAGACTACGTAGGCGAAGACGCAGCTCTGTCAGTGTTCCTCACAGAAGACGGCATACAGGCAGCCCAGACAGGCGGCAGCAGAGACGAAATACACGACAACGTTATGCGCAAGGCCCTGTCAGATGCATTCGGCAGCGCCATCAACTGGGACGGCAACACATACAGCAACAAGTACACTATCACTCTCGACAGCTCATGGAAGCCTGAGAACATGCACGTAGTGGCATTCATCAACCGTCCGGTAACAGATAATTCAGCCATGGACGACGTATGGATCAACAACGCCGAGACATGTAAGCTTGGCGAAAGCATCACAGCCGGCATCGAAGCCCCGATAACAGACAAGGGCACTGGCGTAGAGGTTGAGCGCTACACAGTAGACGGCCGCAAGATAAGCAAGCCTGTGAAGGGCCTGAACATCGTAAAGATGTCTGACGGCAGAACAATAAAAGTTATCGTTAAGTAATTTTCTTCAAAAGCACATCAGGCAGCTGACTGTACACAAGCCTCAGGCAGCTGCCGCCATAACAAAGCAAAGCCCCCTATGCGCACAACGCGGCGCATAGGGGCTTTGTCATATAATAGCGTCAGCAGAGCCGTCAGGCTGCATAAGGCAGGCATCAGATCATGAGTCTTGGCGCAGCACGCAGACTGCCTTCAGCAGCTACGGGAGGCGCTTTCTGTACGTCTTAACTCTAACAAGATATCAAAAGGTACGATGCTCTATCCCAAGCCACGTTAGGATTCATTTATATTGAACGTATAGCCCTTTATACAATCATAAAAAAAATAATAGAAAACATATAAACTGACGAAAACAAAAATCTTCTTTCTAAATTAAATCATACGCTGACCAACTTTCTCCAAATTCACAGAGTAAAACTATTTTTGATGTTAATACAAATCATCAGATATCCTTCCATAGGAACAGACATAGCCAATAACACACCATAAAATAGGAGAAGAATGGCACAAAACCCGCAAATCCAAAATATTCCACATAAAACCAAGCATAAATGACTCCTCATAGATAGATAAGCTGCAAAGAGAATCAAAAAATAACAAAAACACATGTTTTTCAATAAAAAAGCCACATTTAAACATAAAAACAGCCTAAAATAAGAAAAAATCATAAGTTGTCAGGGCTTTGTCAGGGTAGAAAAACTTGACATTTATGCTTGATTTCGATAATTTTGCGGTGTAAATCATGATTTAACATATGTATTAAACAAGAAGAGTATTAACCCTTTAATAATTACGAACTATGAAAAAGCAAGTACTTTTCGCTGCAGTTGCAACATTATTAGCTTCTGCCCCGTCGTTTGCTCAGATTAAAATGCAAAAAAACAACTTCACACCGTTAAGCATTTCCAACGACGGAACAGTAAGCGGAACCTACGGACAGGCCATGCCATATTATTTATGGTCATCACAGGACGGAAACATGACAGAGATCGGTAGTACTTCAAACGGCCCCGGATCATCAGGAAACGGAATAATATCTGCTGACGGAAATTATGTTTCCGGTATAGTCAGAACAACTATAAAACCTATAACAGAACTTCAACGAAAGTCATATGTAGATAAATACACATTTACGGATATCGTAAACATAAACGGAGGATACATTGCCGTTGGCAAAACCGAAGACAATAAGGGTATTGTCATCAGAAACACAGGATTCAATACAAGATGGAATCCTACTAATATGGATTCACCTATAAATACAATATGTTTCCTTAACGATTATGTTGGAATAATTGCAGGTGACAACGGATTTTATCAAACTACTATTAGCTCTGGCTCATGGTGGGCTGATGAATATGAGCATCCGGGCAAGGACGACGATGTAGACAAGTTTGTGGCTGTAGACTTCAGCGGCGAGTTCTATGGTGCAGCAGCAGCAGTTCTGGCTGACGGCAGCGGAGCGCTTTACTATTCGGAGAATGGCGCAGAGACGTGGAGCGCGGCTACAGGCTGGGAAGGACATCCCACAGCTATATGCCATGCATCAGACAAGAAGTTCTACATGGTTACCGAGGAGGGACGCATATACACATCTGAAGGCGCAGGCGAATGGACACAGTGCGGCGACCTTGGCAAGGCGCTAAAGGCTGTAAGTTTCGCTGACACGGAGAAAGGAATAGTAGTAGGCGACAATATCATAGCCGTAACAACAGACGGCGGAACCACATGGACTGAAATTGAAGCCTATGCAAGCGGCACATGGCTCTCTGCCGTATGGAACGGCGACGATGTCTACGTGGCAGGCAAGGGCGAGGCCATAATATATTCAGCCGACAACGGCAAGACATGGGAGCAGATAAACACTGACCTGGCCGACACTGAAGGAACAGTAAACAGCATCATATATAACGGTAAAGAATTATATACATGCGGTACTTCGAGCACATTCTATTTCCGTCAGTCAGAGGCTACGGAAACACAAATCCGCGAAATGGCACGCTATGACAGAAACGCCGACGAATGGACTCCTCTCGGTTTTTTCTCACCAATGGGTGAAAGTGGAAGTAGTGGATATTGTGTATCTGGAGACGGAAAAAGTGTTGGAGGAAACGCTTACGTAATAAGAAATGCTGACTCGTTCAAATTCAAAAACGTAGCAGCCGCTGCAGTATGGAACGAAGAAGACGGCAAACTGATTGAATTGCCCGGACTATATCAGGAAAAAGCATCAAACGCACGTGTTGATGCACTGAACGCAGACGGCACAGTAGCCGTAGGCTATCAGGACATTGACGGCATGTGGACATCATCTGTATGGAAGAAGGAAAACGGAGTTTGGGGTGACGGCATTATATTGTTCAAGGACAAGGAAGTCGGCCTTGCTGACTACAAGAACATAATGCAGATGTGCTCATGCGTTTCTCCCAACGGCAAATGGGTTGGCGGATATGGCAATGATGCTTCATATTACGAGACAGCTGAAGATCAAAAAATGGCAGAACCTTATATCTGGAGCGAAGAAACAGGCGTGATGAGATTAGGTATACTCGAAAACACACCGGCTAAAGAGGGTTATTATGGTTATGTAAGCAGCATATCTAACGACGGATCGATGGCCTTCGGTACGTTCCAGACCACAATGCCCGGCATAGAGATATGGGGTGTGCCGTTCATCTGGACCAAAGAAGACGGCATGCGCGACCTCAACGACTGGATAACAGAGAAATATAACACAGACTTAGAGGGGTATAGAATTTACGGAGTTTCAGATTTATCTGATAACGGACAATATCTGCTTTGTTATATCCGCAAGGACTATGATTTCGGCGCTTGTGTCATCGACCTTAATGCTGAAGGCACAGACATCAGCCTCGGCGAGACAGCAGCCGACAACAGCGTGAGGATATATCCTAACCCGGTATCAGACATGATACACATCGACCTCAACTCGGCAGAAAACGTGAAGATTAGCCTCTACGGACTGACGGGCAACGTGGTCAAGACAGCTGCAGAGAGCGGCACAACAGCCACAATGAACGTAACCGACGTGCCCGAGGGCATGTATATCCTCGTGGTGGATAACGGAAAGAACAAGACAGTAAGAAAAATGCACATCACTCACTGATTAGTGTGCCGTGCTTAATCTGAATCACGTATGGGCACGGCATTATTGAATGGGGCGCCGGCATGACATAACTGTTGTGAAACATTAAGGCCGGCGCCCCGTCTTTTTATGACACGGCTTCATAGCATAAAAAATATTATCTTAACAGCCGTCACCGCCACAAAGATGCACAGCCTGCAGGCAGCTATCCCGGCAAGGCATTTACCCCTGAATGTTTAACCCCATACGCCACACCGGGAATATATTTGCCGGACACTTCTGCCATACCTACAGTCACACATAAAGACACCGGCAGCCGGCAGCATGCGCATCGGAGTGACGCGTGGCGGCTGTTGATATGATGATGCCGGGGTTGGGTAAAGAATAAAGATAAATATATATCAGGCGGCCTATTGCCCATATATATCATGACGCGCTGTCTTGCCCGTCGTCAATTATCGACTGCAGATATCCGCGTATCGACACGTCGCTGCCGAGGCTGATCTTCTTTCTTAGCCTGTTGCGGCTCTTCTCTACCGACTCAACCTCGCGGAACGTTATCTGCGATATCTCCTTCGAGGTCAGTCCCATGTATATGTAGGCACACAGGCGGCAGTCGTTCTGCGTAAGGTTAGGGTGAGCCTCCTTGAGCTTGGCATCGAAGAGCGGCGACACCTCGTTGAAGTATGTCTTGAAACCCTCGTTGAGCCTATTGGCGGTCTGCTGGCGCAGCTTCAGCGATATGCCGTTGACGCGCTTGCGCGTGTCTTCCTCGGCTATGTCCTTGCTCAGCTCGGCCAGCTCCTCACAGATGTTCTTGTGCAGATTGTCTATCGACGAAAGGTCTATCGAGAATGTTGTCAGCTCGCGGCTCTTCTTTCCTATTTCGCTCTCCATTCTCTTTTTCTCCCATTCGTGCTCTTTCTGCTCAAGCATCCTCAGCTTCTTTTCCTGCTCGAGTATTATAGCACTCTGTCGCTGCTCGTTTTTGCGCTTCTTTATGCTGACAACCACGAGCACCGACAGCAACACGGCCACGAGTATGGTGGCCACAACTATTATCATACTGTTGCGCAGCTTGATGTTGGCAAAATCATACTTCATCTTCAGCTCCATGTTGTCGTTGCGCAGCTGTGCTATGTCATACCATGTCATCATCTGGAAGAGCTGCCTCTTCTGGTTGTCAAAGTTGAGCGAGTCGTTGAGTTTCATGCTCTCCTGCAGGCATCTAGACGCCCTTTCGTAATAGTTGAGCTTCATGTAGAGAGTGGCTATCTCCTTGAGATACTTGCCCTTTATGGCGTCCGACTGCTTCGGCATCACCTTCTCCTCGATATATTCAATCTCGCTGAGAGCCTTATGCTTCTGCCCCATGGCTATATAAAGCTGCACGAAGTTGAGCCTTATCATCAGCTCTGACACCGTAAACTTTTCGCCCGGCAGCGTCTTCTCTGCCATCACAAGAGCACTCTCGGCCTCTTTATATTTGCCCATCTCGGTGAGCAGTCCGCCCTTGTTGATATAAACGCGCGACAGCAAATCCCTGTTGCCGGCGGCACACTGCAGCGCACTGTCAAGGCAGGCAATAGCCTTAGGCATGTCCTTCTGTCCGCAGTAGACCAGCGCCATGTTGTTATACAGTATGCTGCTTGCCCCTGCCAGGCTCTTCAGACTTATCAGCATCCTCAACGCCTTGGCATAGTCATGCGTGTCATAGTAGAGCTGTGCCTGATTGGTGTATATCTGCGACAGCACCTTCCTGAAGCCGTGCTTGCGGGCTATGGCCGCTGCCCTGTCGAACATCTTGCGGCCTTCATCATGAAATCCGAGCATCGTGTAGCCTATTCCGGCCGAGTTGGCATACTTTGTCATTATCAGGAAGTCGGTCTTCTTTGAAGCCGTCTTCTTCACCTCGTTGAACACCATCCTGGCAAAGAGCACCTCAGACAGGAAGTCGCCCTTCTCGGTGAACATCTTGCACATGGGATAATAGCTTGCTGCCAGCTGCGCAGGCTTCAGCGAGTCGGCGTTGCTGCGGTTAATCTTGTTGATCTCGTTCATATAAAATTTGCTGGATGGAGTATTCTGCACATACTCTTTCAGATATGCCGTCCACCGCTCCTTCAGCGCATTCTTTTCTGTCCGGCCTGCCACCGCAGGACACACACACGACAACAGCAATGCTGCCACGGCGGCGCGTAGAGCCACGCAGCGCACACCGCGGCATGCTGCAGCGCAACATTCAATGACACAGGCGAAAAGGAAAGGCAGACATAAGGCAGGTCTGCCGTATTGGGTATACATCAAGCGCATAACAGATAAAATTAATTTCAGCGGCAAAACATCACTCAGAAATACCGCCCATGTCAGCATCACGCTGCATGACGGCAGGCCGTGGCGTAAGACTTGTATGCATAGAGAGCCGCTATACTCAAAACATAATATCAGACAAGGCCGGTCTCAAAGGTACGAATTATTAATCAAAACGTGGCCACTTTATCCGCTATTTTTGTCTTTTTGCCGTAAATTAAGCCCTATCCTGCCGCCTGAACAAGGCCTTAACGACGTATGACATTGCGCCGGACGGCATATGCTTTTTCAGCCTGTGCGGCGGGCCATGACTGAGATAATGCAGCCATAACGGCGGCAAAATAAAAACGGCGGGAGCACTAGGTTCGAT
>OCPP01001027.1_pt1 | contig 16514 bp, 15 predicted proteins | sample 1538211 | NCBI WGS metagenome assembly OCPP01 (sample SAMEA2580193, study PRJEB22360) | human gut metagenome | biome: human gut; feature: human-associated habitat; material: faeces | place: Denmark | collected 2008/2010
TCGATGCATTGATAATAAGATCATAGCAAGGGTTGGGGGGCTCCAGCCACTGTTCCGGGTTATAATCTCCGCCATGGAGAAGTTTATCCAACTGCATAGTTTTTCCTCCGCTTTGCGTTTGCATAAAAAGTAATGTGCGTCTTTGATGTTCAGTATAGCAACAAACCCCACGCGGCGCAAGCCGCCTGGGATAGATATTTGTTGCATCCAGCCGGAAAAAGGACGCAAAAAGGCCCTCCCGCATGGGGAGGGCCTGCCATAATTTTGCTTATTTTCCGTAACTGGCCAAAAATTTGCGGGTGCGGTCCTCCTGTGGGGGGTCGATGACCTGCTTGGCGTCGCCCTGTTCCACCACCACACCGCCATCCATAAACAGGATGCGGTCAGCCACATCGCGGGCAAACTTCATCTCATGCGTCACGATGATCATGGTGGTCTTGTGCTCGGCCAGATCGCGCAGGACACGCAGCACCTCGCCCGTCAGTTCGGGGTCGAGGGCCGAGGTCGGCTCATCAAAGCAGAGGATGTCCGGCTGCAGGGCCAGGGCGCGGGCAATGGCCACGCGCTGCTGCTGCCCGCCGGAAAGCTGGTGCGGGTAATGCCCCGCCCGGTCGGAAAGCCCCATCTGGGCCAGCAGTTCCCGGGCATGCGCTTCCAGCTCGTCGTGGATCTGCTTGCGGTTCTGCTTGTAGTCCGGGCGCTCTTTCGCCAGCAGTTCGCCCGCCAGCATCACATTTTGCAGCGCCGTATACTGCGGAAAAAGGTTAAAATTCTGGAACACCAGTCCGAAGTGCAGCCGCTTTTTGCGCAGCACGGCCTCGCTCTGGGTGCGGGCATCGTCCGCGCTCCACAGCGTTTCGCCCGCCACGGTGATAGAGCCCGTGTCGGCAGTCTCCAAAAAGTTCAAACAGCGCAGCAACGTTGTTTTACCGGAGCCGGAGGACCCGATAATGGCCAGCGCCTCACCTTTTTGCAAGTCAAACGAAATATCCCGCAGCACGGCGGTGCTGCCGAAGCTTTTGCCGATACCGGCAACTTCCAACAATGCCATAGCCGTGCCCCCTTAGCGGAAATAGTCCAGCCGTTTTTCCAGCCAGCCAAAAAACAGCGTCAGTACGCCAACAAATATCAGGAAAAATACAGCCGTGGAGAACAGCGGCCAGATCAGGCCCTTGGCACTGTACTCCTTGGCCATCATGATGATGTCCTTGTTGGCGATGACGTTGGCCAGGGAGGTATCCTTGACCAGGGTGATGATCTCGTTGCCCATGGGCGGCAAAATGCGCTTGACCACCTGCAGCAGCGTGACCTTGAAAAAGATCTGGCTGCGGGTCATGCCCAGCACCTGCCCGGCCTCGGTCTGGCCCTTGGGCACAGCCTCAATGCCGCCGCGGTAAATTTCCGAGAAATAGCAGGCGTAGTTGATGGCAAAGGCCACCACAGCCGCCACCAGACGGCCGCTACTGCCCGATGGCCACGGGTTGGTAAAGCCCATCAGGCCGGGGCCTAAGTAGATGACCAGAATCTGCAGCATCAGCGGTGTGCCGCGGATCGCCCAGACAAAGGTTTTTACCACGCCGCGCAGCGGGGCAAAACGGCTCATCGAGCCGAACGCCACCACCAGGCCCAGCGGGATCGCAAACAGCAGCGTCAGCCCGAACAGCTGGCAGTTCAGCCAGAAAGATTCGGTCAGGCGTCCCCAAATAACAGCCGCCTCGCCCATCACTCGGCCAGGGTCAGGCTGTACTTGTCAGCCAATTTCTGCATGGTACCGTCAGCTTTCAATTCGTCAAACGCAGCGTTGACAGCCTCGGCTACATCGCTGCCCTTACGGAAAGCCACACCGTATTCCTCGGCGTTCAGCTCGTCCTTGATGGCCAGGTTGGCGTAATCGGTGCCCTCACCGATCATGGCGGTAGCCAGGGTCAGATCCAGCACGGCGGCGTCGGCGGTGCCGGCGGCTACTTCCATCAGGCAATCGGTCTGGACGCTCTTGCTCACGTAGTCAGCCTGGGACAGGCTCTCGTCATCTTGGATGGCGCTCTCGCCGGCAGAACCAGCCTCGGCCACCACGGTCTTGCCCACCAGGTCAGCAGTGGAGCTGTAGTCAGCGTCGGACTTCATCACGACGACCTGCGCATTTTTGGCGTAAGCCTTGGTGCAGGCAGCGTTGGCCTGGATCTCATCGGTCAGGGTCATGCCGTTCCAGATGCAATCGATGCTCTTGGCGTCCAGCTCGACGATCTTGGTATCCCAGTTGATCTCCACAAAGTCCGGCTCCACACCCAGCTTTTCGCAGACGGCGGTGGCCAGCTCGGTGTCAAAGCCGGTAAAGTTGCCGTCGGCGTCGGTGTAGTTCATCGGCTCGTAGACGGTGTAACCGATGGTCATCTTGCCCTTACCCTGGATGTAGGCCAGGTCGCTGTCGGCAGCCGCCTCGGTGGTGGAAGCAGCGGCGGAATCGGCTGCCGGGGCATACCAACGGCGCCCCCGCCGGACGGGGCGGGGCGGACCGCCATACCGGCAGCCAGCGCCATGCTGATGAGCTTTTTCATAGTTGTGACCTCCTCAAAATACTTTGCACAGTTCCCTCTCACGCTTGCTTTATCGATTCAGGGTGATAAAGAAAGCGTATGCTACAATTTTACCGCAAACTGTAATTTTATGCAAGTTTAAAATGCAAAAAGGCGGATAAATCGGCAGTTAATGCGCCCAAAATGCAATCAGACCCGTACCATATCCCGGGAAATATCCTTAAGTGCAGCCGCACCGCACAGCCGCATGGTGTCAGCCAGCTCGGCCCCCAGCTTCTCGGTCAAGCAGGCAACGCCCTCGACACCGCCGCCATACACCGCCGTAACGTAGGGGCGGGCAACCAGCACGGCGTCTGCGCCCAGCGCCAGCGCCTTGAACACATCGCCGCCGGTGCGGATGCCGCCATCCACAAACACTTTGGCACGGCCTGCCACGGCTTCCACGATCTCCGGCAGCACTTCCTCGGTGGCTGGGCAATCGGCCAAAACGCGGCCGCGCGAGTCCGACCGAGAAGTTGTAACCCCCCCGGCCCCCCGCCACACCGGCCTGCACAGCCTTTTCGGCGCCCTTGGCGGTCATGATGCCCTTCAAAATAAAGGGAACGCCCGCCTCCCGGGCGATCTCCTGCAGCTGCTCCACGGTCTTGCTGCCCGCCGGCGGGGTCAGGTTCTGCAAAAAGGGCAATCCCGCTGCATCAATGTCCATGGCCAGCGCAAAGCAGCCGGACTCGCGTGCCATCGACATTTTCTTTGCAACGGTGGCGTTATCCCAGGGCTTGACCGTGGGGATGCCGAAGCCGCCATTGGCCGCAATGGCCGCGGGGGCCCCCTCCATCACCTTGGGGTTGGTGCCGTCACCGGTAAAGGCGGCAATGCCCGCAGCCGCACAGGCAGGGACCAGGATGGCATTATAATCCATGTCATTGTACTTGTCGCCGTAGTGCAGCGTCATCGCGCCCACCGGCCCAGCAAAAAATGGGTATTTAAATGTACGCCCAAACAGCTGCAAGCTGGTATCGGGGGTAAAATTCTCGTGAATGGTGTCCATATTCAGCCGCACATTGCGCCAGGCGTCAAAGTTGCGGATGGCCACGGTGCCGCTGCCCTTGGCGCCGGGGCCGGGGATGTTGCCGCCACAGGCACGGCCGTTGCACACGGGGCAGGCGCGGCAGGGGCCCATCTGCCCGCGGGCGGCCTGCAATAGTTCTGCGTAATTCATGATTTTGCCTCCTTTAAACAAAGGGCCTCCGGCTTTGCGCCAGAGGCCGCAGTCCCTTACAGAACCTTGCTCAAAAAGTCGATGGTACGTGGTTGTTTCGGGTGGTCGATGACCTCTTCGGGGGTGCCCTCCTCCACGATGTAGCCGCCCTCCATAAAGATCACACGGCTGGCTACCTCGCGGGCAAAGCCGATCTCGTGGGTGACGACGACCATCGTCATGCCGTCCGCCGCCAGCTGTTTCATAACTTGCAAAACCTCGCCGACCATCTCCGGGTCCAGCGCCGAGGTTGGCTCGTCAAACAGCATGATGTCGGGGTTCATCGCCAGCGCACGGGCGATCGCCACACGCTGCTTCTGGCCACCGGAAAGCTGTGCCGGGTAGGCTTCGGCCTTTTCGGCCAGCCCCACGCGGTCCAGCAGGTGCAGCGCACGCTCCTTAGCCTCGGCTTTCGATGCCTTTTTCAGTTCCACCGGAGCCAGCATCATATTGCCCATGACGTTCAGGTTGTTGAACAGGTTGAAGTGCTGGAACACCATACCGACGTTCTCACGCACTTTATTCAGGTCAGTCTTTTTGTCGGTCAGGTCGTGGCCGTCCACGACGACCTCACCTCCGGTAATCTCTTCCAACCGGTTCAGGCAGCGCAAAAAGGTGGACTTACCGCTGCCGGAGGGACCGAGGATGACGACGACCTCACCCTCATAAATATCGGTCGAGACATCTTTCAGCACTTCCAGTTTACCGAAGTTTTTCTTCAGATGCTCAACGTGAATTTTAACATTGTTTTTATTGACGCCCACGGTTGAGCCTCCTCTCTACCTTTTTGGCCAGACGGGACAGCAGCGTAATAACCACCAGGTACATCACAGCAACAATCGTCCATACCTGGAACGCGCTCATCGTGTTCGCAACCACGTTTTTGGCGGTGTTGACCAGCTCGGGGAAACCGATGACCGACAGGATCGAGGTGTCTTTCAGGGTAATGATAAACTGGTTGATGATCGAGGGAATCATCGTACGGATTGCCTGCGGCAGCACCACGCGGTACATGGCGCGCCAATAGGGCAGGCCCAGGCTGCGGGCTGCCTCCATCTGGCCTTTGTCCACACTTTCAATACCGGCACGGATGATCTCTGCCATATAAGCGCCGCAGTTCAGCGCCAGGCAGATGGTGCCCGCCTGTAGTGCCGAGAAGGTGATCTGCCCTTTCATGCCCAGCATCGTATTCAGGTGCAGGATATTGTTCAGCAGCATCGGCACGGCAAAATATACATAAAACGCCAACACGATCATTGGCACACCGCGGATGATATCCACAAACACGGTGGCAATAATGTTGCAGGCCCGGTTTTTCAGCACGCTTAAAATGCCGAACACCAAGCCCAGAATACAGGCAAAGAACAGACCGCACAGCGCCAGCAGCAGGGTTTGCCCCATTGCCGCCAGCAGCAGTCCGCCATAGTTGGTAATGATTCTGGCCAAGTGGCAGCACGCTCCTTTTCCCTATCGCAAAAATGCGGGGACCTCCTGCGAAAACAGGCGTCCCCGCGCAAACCTGGTTCAGTTGTTTATGGCACAGATCTTAGCCCAGGTACTTGGCCAGGATCTCGTCATACTTGCCGTTGGCCTTGATATCGGCCAGACCAGCGTTGAACATATCCAGCAATTCCTGGCTGTCTGCGCTGAAGATTGCAAAACCGTAGGGGGCGGGGTCACTGGCGGTATCGTCCAAAACCTTCAGGGCCAGGCCGCCGTCCTTGATGGAAGCCTTCATGATGGGGGTATCCTCGAAGCAAGCCACGCACTGGCCGCCCAAAACAGCCTGGTACATCGTGGGGGAATCCTCAAAGTAGGTGATGTTGAAGCCGTACTCGTCCTTCAGGCTTTCGGCATAAGTAGCGCCCTGGGTGCCGGTCTTGACCGCAACGGTTTGGCCGTTCAGGTCAGCAAAGCCGGTAATGTCGGAGTCCTCCGCCACGGTCATGGTCTGGGTGGCATCGTAGTAGCCGTCAGAGAAAGTCCAGCCGGAGGCCTTGCGTTCGTCGGTGATGGAAGCGCCAGCGATCATACCGTCGGCCTGGCCAGCCTGGCAGGCAGCGATGGCAGCATCCCAGCCCAGGCTCTTCATCTCGTAGTCAAAGCCCTGGTCCTCAGCGATGGCCGCAACAATATCAACATCAATGCCGACAAAGTTGCCGGAGGCATCGGTGTACTCAAAGGGCTTAAAGACGGTGTCGGTAGCGATGACCCAGGTTTTGCCGGTGGCATCGCTGGACTCTGCAGCGGCTTCGCTGGAAGCAGCCTCAGAGGAAGCTTCGGAAGCGGCTTCAGACGGTGCAGCGCTGGAAGCAGCGCCGCCACAGGCAGCCAAAGAAAGGGTCATAGCAGCAGCCATGCCGAAAGCAAATAGTTTTTTCATGTTGATACGTTCCTTTCCACTCCATAAAATGCTCCACTGCCGCGCAGCGGGCAACCGCTTAAAAACAGAAAAGGGCAATAGGGCCCAACTGGTGCCGCTATCGCCCTTGATAGTTTTTAAACCGTATGTGAGTATTATATCATCCTTTCCTTAAAAGTCAAGCAGAATCCGCGTTATTAGGTTAATAAAATTAAGCCTTTTTGATTTCTCGCAAAAGAAAGTATGATTTTCGGCATAAAAATGCAAAAAGAGGGGCAGATACCCCTCTCCCGATCTACTCAAATCTCAAATATCCTTCGCCGCGCAAAGCAAAATTTCCAGCGCCTTATCAATGCCCAACTTGCTGGTGCACAGCGTCAAATCGTAGTTGCGGCTGTCGCCATACACACGGCCGGTATGCTTGACGCAGTAATTTTTGCGGGCGCGGTCGGCCTTGTCCATGTCAACTTCCAGCTGGTCAAAGGGGGTGTCCGGCATCAGCTTGCGCATGTGCAGCAGGCGCCAGTTACGGTCGGCATGCACAAACACGCGCAGGCAGTGGTCGAATTCGCGTAGGATGTAGTCCGCATTGCGGCCAACGATAACACAGCTTTCCTTGTCGGCAATCTCGCGGATGGCCCGCACCTGAGCGTCCCACAGTTCCTCGCTCAGCGGGCGCTCGTAAAAGTTGAACAGGCTTTGTGTAAAGCCGAACTCGTGAGGCACACGCTCGTCCCAGCGGCGCACCTGTTCCGGCGTCAAATGGGCGCTGGCCTTGGCCGTGCGCAGGATGATGTCGCGGTCATAGTAGGCGATACCCAGCTCCCGAGCCAGACGGCGTCCCAGTTCGCCGCCGCCTGCACCAAATTCTCGTCCGATCGTGATGATTTGTTTCATAAAGGGTTCCTCCTTCTGCGGGCTGCTCCACAAGCCACCCATTCTGCTGCCTTTATTGTAACAAATCTACAGCGATTTGCAAGGGGCATAGCACGTTATTTTTGTACATGCGCCTGCGCAGGGTATAGCGCAATCATAACTATATGTAAAACGAACTATTTTTATGTAAACATCACATGTTGTGCCTTTTTATAAGCAAGCAGCAAAAGAGGCCCGCACTCAGTAAAAGGCTCTTTTTATGCATCGGGAACTCTCCCGCGCTCTAAAAGTACCTCACTGGGGCATTTTTTCTGGCCGGGACGTACCCATGGGCCTACGGACTTGCGGTTACCGCATCGGCCTGCGCCCCTTGGGCGGGGCTTGTCCTCTGCGACCGCTGCGCCTGCTCCGGCTCTCTGTTACCGCCGCAGCAAGCTGTTCTCGTCCCCCATGGTGCACAAACGGCAGTTCCCTCAAAAACAAGCAATAAAAAATACCCCGCAGCTTCGTGCGAGGTATTTTGTGGTGCACCATCGGGGACTCGAACCCAGGACCCACTGATTAAGAGTCAGTTGCTCTCCTTAGTTGCGCGTACTCATGGTGCATTAAGCAGCATACACAATTGTTCGTCTATTGGTTTTTTGAATTCTACGATTCATCCAATCACTTGAAAATGGTCAGTATTTCGTCTTTTATTTCTTCTTCCGATAGCATTTCTTTCTTGTATCTTCGTATTTGCTCTCTACTCAGCACCTTTTCCAACTCAGCGTAATCCATTTCATAGGACATTGCTTTTCTAAAAACATCTTTTAGGCGCTGCGAGTAGACCATATTGTATTTTTTCCGTAGCACCATCGCTCTCAAGAGATTTAGTTCCATTTGAGGATTATCATCTAATACTACATCTAGCATTTTTGTTTTCATCGCATTTTCATATTCTCTATCGAGCCACACATTACGCTTACAGTCATAAACAATACCGTCCATATTTAGAAATACGGTTTTCGGTAAAGATTCAACTTTATCTATTGCTACAACTTTTCCTTTTCTATATGCCCATGTGTTTTCAATTCGCCAAACGTCAACTTCTGTATCATCGATTAATATTTTTAATCCACCGAATCGGTTAATTTCAACATGATAGTTTTGCAAAAAGTTTTGCCATTTTTGTTCGCTTTGGACATCAATAGTTATATCAATATCCCTCAAATTTATTATGCATTCATGATCTTTATACTCCCTCAAAACGCCTCCAATCAAATATATATATCCGACTTGCTCTAACAAATCATAAAGTTCTCTTAACTGTGGCCTGCTTATAAAATAATCATGCAAAGCATCCATAATCATAGATCCAACACTTTCATTTCAAGGATGTTTCATCGCCGTAAGTTCCTGATAAACCTTAACCGCATACGAGTCTGTCATTCCCGAAACATAGTCTACTACCAAATGTAATCTGTCATATACTGATAGTTTGTTTATCAAATCTTCAGAGTACAAATTTCCCACATAGTTACTATCATTGATTTTACTTTCCGCAATATAAATAAAGTTACGTGAAATTTTTCTGAAAATTTTTCCCGCATAAGTTCTCGTGTCAGACAATTCATGACCGTCATGCTCCGTCAATGTTCTTACAAAAACATCTAGCAATGTTGAAATAACTTTATCCCCCGTCAGTTCCAAGTTAAGTACTTCATTCGAGGAAAAGCACTGCCTTGCAGTAATGTTCTTCAGGTCCTTGACAAACGCTCTTTCAACAGATAGCAGTTCTTCCACATCAGCTTTCGGGTCGTTAGACATAATTCTCTCGTATTGATTCATAAATTGATCTACAACTTTTTTAAGGAGAAAAGACTGAACCATATTTCTAAAATTTCTAACATACGCAATAACCTGTTCCTTATCATGCATTCGGCTATCAACGTTTTCATTTTTTCTTTTTACATTAATCAGTAATTTTTCAATCTCTTCACCATAGCTTCCTTTTTCGGCCTTTTGATAAAGAGTCTCAAATTCCTTTTCCCATTCAATATATCCCTTTTTTGTTCCATCCTCAATATCATCACAAATGTAAATGATATCATCAGCTGCTTCAAGCAGATACGTCGCAGGGTGTCTTACACCTGCTTCTAATCCAATTTCTCTTCTAACCGCTTCTGCCAGTTCCTGCTCAGATTCAAAATATCCAAATTTTATCTTTCCTTTAGGTCTGCTTTCGCTCGACCAAGGATACTTCATAATGGTTGCCAATGTGCCGTATGTGAAATTAGCTCCCTTATTATCATTTTGTACTTGCAGCTTTGTAACGATTCTAAGGTTTTGTACATTACCATCGAAATATATGAAATCATTTTTTTGTTGCTCTGATAACGAATTTTTCTCTTCCGAAAGCATCGCTTCTCCACTAAACCATTTTCCAAACCAGTCGCGGATTACCGTTTCGCCATAATGACCAAAAGGCGGATTCCCCAGGTCATGAATCAGTCCTGCCACTTGAAGAAGTGCAGACAATTTTTCCGTTTGCTCTCGATCTTGAAAAATTTCTTTTTCCTCTAGCCTACGCCCAACCGCTTTTCCAAGCGATCTTGCCAATGCGGAAACCTCCATTGAATGCGTAAGACGCGTTCTCGCAACATCATTTTGTTGTAATGGGAAAACTTGTGCTTTATCTTGAAGTCTACGAACCGATGAGCTTCCTACTATTCTATCATAATCAGCTTCAAATTCATTTCTTACTGGATTAATTGAGGAACCACTTTTAGATTCTCGTTCTCTCTTCGTGCATAATAATTTGTTCCATTCCAAAGTAGCCATATAGCAACCCTCCACAACCTATTTTGATAGTACTTTTCGCAAGAGAGTCAGTTCTACTTAAAGCAAGAAATCTCCTTTTAAAGTCAAAAAGGAGATTCTTACAATCATGCCGCTAATATTCCTTATCAGCTTTGAAGCATTGCTCTATATTTTGCTCGATTTTCTGTCGGAATATGCAACGCATCCATTGCCACATCAGCAGACACCTTAAAGCTGTTCATCACGTTACGAATCGCATTGAGAGTTGCCTTATCTTCACCAATGCCTATTCCTTTCGCAACGCCCTGCTCCATTGCTCTTTCCTTAACGCCTTGGCTCAAATTGCACATTCTGCGCACCTCACTTTCAAGCGTTTGTGTCATCGGAACATCAAATTCCGTTTCTAATATTTCTTTCTTCGTTTCAGGGCTCTTTTCTTCTGAAAGCAGTACTTCCAAGAATTTCAGCAGCCCGCCATAGTTTTTGTCATCCTCATCGCCCAAGCAAATCATCACGGCGCTCATAAGGTCGTAGTTCCTGATCTGCTCAACCGCCTCACCAATAATATGCTTTTCCTGTATGGAATACTGCGTAATGGTGTTTCTGCGGTTCTTCGGCGGGTTCATACATACCCAAATCGAGTACACTTTTTTGATTTTGCCGTACTCACCTTTGGTAAACTCCGTGCCATACTGCGCCGAAATCATGCGGCTGCAATAGTAAATTGCTCGTTTCAGCAACGGATACCCCGCATTATAGCGGTTCTGTGCCTCCACATTCAGAATCAGACCAATCAGGCCATCCTCGCTCGGTGCGGTGGCATAAAAACGGACATCATAGCGAATTGTACCTTCGGTCAGCGTCACATCTTCCGTGTTCGTGCCATGGATCGTGGCCGATACACTTCGGTTGGTTTCGTCGGCATCCACGCCGACAGCACCAATCTGCGGTTCACCCTCGATATACTTTTCCGCAATCTCCCGCACCGTACAGCCGCGATATTCCGGAACGCATTCCTTCATAATAACGGCCAGAATGCTTTTGTTGGCAAGCAGACGCTTAACGCCTTCATCGTAGCGGGCATCCGCGTCCACTTGGGATATGCTTTGCGCCAGATAATTTTCTTCCTGCTGCATGGGATAAGCGCCCCCTTTCCTTGCCTTTATTATACGCTGTTTCTTTACTTTTTGCAATAGCGCTGTCACTCCACCATTCTTACACAAATCATTGACCTTTTCTTTTAATGCATCTATAATTAATTTGTCAACGTCTTTCGCATATCTCAATTTTCACCAAACAGTATTTCTTTTAAGGAGGTCTCGTATGGCAAACTTTTCCAAATACAAAAAAGCTACCATTTCACAAAAGCAAACCGTTCCTTCAAAAATCTATGAATCTTTGGATCGAAAAAGTGAAGCTGGGCCTCTTCGTCCCACTCAAGACCGCATTTTAACCGAATGGTATAGCAATCGACGCCAAGACAGAGACATCATAATCAAACTTCCCACTGGCTCAGGCAAAACTCTTATTGGTCTTCTTATTGGTCTTTCTTATCTTAATAGTAACAGTGGTCCTGTCGTTTATGTATGTCCCAATATTTATCTAATGCAACAAGCATGCGCCGACGCCGAAAAGTTCGGCATTCCCTTTTGCCATCTCGGAACCAATGAACGCGAAATTCCCCAAGAATTTTTAAACAGTCAAAAAATTCTCATCACCTATGTGCAAAAAATATTCAACGGTCTCTCTCTTTTTGGAATTGGTGGGCGTTCATTCCATGTTGGTTGCATAATTCTTGATGACTCTCATGCTTGTATGGATTCAATTTTATCCTCTTGCACAATCCGTATAGAGAAAAAGGACTCCCTATACAACACTCTCCTCTCCCTGTTTGTAGATGATTTGAAACAACAAGGGGAAGGAACTTACCAAGATATTTTAAATGGGCACGATTCCGATTCGCACGCCATTCCCTACTGGGCCTGGCATGATAAAGGTGAGGCCGTGATACAGCTTCTTTCAACGCGCACTCAGGATTCTTCCATCAAATTTGCTTGGCCGCTTATTAGGGATCAAATTCCACTTTGTCGAGCCTATGTTTCCAGTAATGCGATAGAGATTTCTCCAGAGTGCATTCCAATAAAGTCATTTGGAATTTTCCACACTGCATCTCATCGTGTGTTAATGTCAGCAACCACGCAAGAGGACACGCTATTTGTCAAAGGATTAGATCTATCTATTTCTGCTATAGAGAATCCCCTTATCGATTCAAATTACCGTTGGTCTGGCGAAAAGATGATTTTAATCCCCTCTATGATTTGCAAGAATACAAAGCAGAAAGAAATCGAAAATTTGCTTTTAACCTCATCACACGAAAAATATGGCTTAGCTGTCCTTGTACCAAGTTTTGAGAAAGCTAGCAAATATACATCTTACGGTGCCATACTTGCAAATAAGGGTACACCTAACATGTACTCGACTGTTATAGACTTTGTTAGGGCTTCTCCTGATATTGTTTCTAGTCATCGTCGTAATATTGTTTTTGCAAATCGGTATGATGGTATAGATCTTCCTGATGAATCATGCCGCATTCTAATTATCGATTCTCTTCCCTACGCAGATAACCTTGCCGACAATTACGAAGAATTATGCCGAAGCAATAGCGATATTGCAAAAATCAAAATTGCTCAGAAAATCGAACAAGGTCTTGGGCGAAGTGTTCGCGGTGAAAAGGATTATAGTGTAATCATTCTTTTAGGCGATGATCTTATAAAATTTATTCGTTCCAGCACGAATAAAAACTTTTTCTCCCCTCAAACCCAAAAACAACTAGATATCGGTTTTGAGATTGCCAATATGGACAGCGACAATTCTTCTGATGAGCTTTCAAGCCTAATGGAAACTATCAATCAATGCATTGATCGTGATTCTGACTGGAAAGATTACTATAATGAAAAAATGGATGAAATTTGTGAATCCAATGAAAATCGTAGTAGCATTTATACTGTTCTTCTTGAAGAACGTCTTGCGTACGACTGCGCAGTGTCCGGCAACTACGAGGACGCATGTCTACACATTCAAAAAATTGTTGATATACCCACCATTGGGGAGGACAAATACTGGTATATGCAATTACTTGCCAAGTACCAGCACTTCTTCCACAAATCAACTTCTGCCGAACTACAGCACACTGCCTTTTCTAAAAACAACGAACTATTAAAACCCACTGAAGTATTACCTTACAAAAAATTGTCCACTACTTTTAGTGAGAAACGCGCCAATTCCATAATTAACTATGTTTCCAAATTTCCAAACTTCATAGATTTCCAATTATCTTTGCGCGACATTTTGTCGCAGCTATCTTTCAGTCAGCCCGCCAACAAATTTGAACATGCTGTTGAAGAAATTGGCAAGCTATTAGGGTTTCAATCTCAACGCCCGGACAAATCTTTTCGACAGGGGCCTGATAATTTGTGGTGTGATGACCATCAGAATTATAAGAACTATAATCGATACTATCAGTGCGATACTCCCATTAATATTTTGCACAACTAACAAAATATCATTTTCCACCGCATTTATTGCGCGTTCTTTGTCTGCGACGAAATTTGAATCACTCATATGGTATAATGGCACATTTTGAATATATTCAAATACTGGTTTCCCAAAATTACGTGTAATCTCAAGTTGCATTTTTTGAGTCAAGAGGCCGTCTAAGTTTTCAATGATTATTGCTACTATATTTACTGTCAGCATTATTATCAAAAATAGCACTAATTGCTCTAAAGCTCCGGCTTCTAACGCTTGCACTTGTTTTTCATAAACTTGCAAACCAATTGGTCCCAGCATTGCTACTAGCAATTCTGCTCCTAACGATGAAAGGATTTGCCAGGCACAGTGGCGCACAACCATAATATATATTTTAAAAATCGTTTTCACGTCACCACTCCTAAACTAAAATCGGGAGTGCCTCTCGAGAACGAAGACACTCCCGTCACTACCGCTACACAGACCGCAATTATGGCTTACCGAACGTTAGGTATTATTGTAATTGCTGCAGCTAAAATTCTCACAACTGAAAAAGTTTCTGGCACACTGATACGGAGTAAAAACTCCTCCGCAGCTGAATTTTGCGCACGAAGAGTTGCGCAGACTAATATCAGATTGAAACTGTACGACGACAGGCTCTGAGTATTTCATAGCAATTTCCTCCCATTGGTTATGATATTAGAAAGCCGTGCAAGAAAACGTACCACTACAATGGAAGAAAATTCCCAGCAAGCAAGAGAATTTTGCCCCCGTCGTGCAGTTAAACTTCTCTGTACATGTACTACGCGGAGTCACTTCACTAGTACCCTGGACAACCAAAGGTTCTGAATACTTCATCGCATTTCACCTCTTATTCATTTTATTTTGTGCCATTATAATCGCCTAAAATTGCATATGCTCTGCAACGATAGCTTCACTTTGTTTCAAGAGTTGACGAATTGCGTTTTCTTTTCGAAAAAAGCAGCCTCCATCTGTTTCGTGGATTGATCCATTGGCCAGACAATCTCCTATACATCCACGCGGACATTGATACTTTAGAACGCACTTGTTGCAATCATCCATATAGAAACGCCCTGTTGTCATAAAATTCACAAGATTGATGAAATTCTCATTGAATAACGCATGCGGTAGAGAGTCTTTGTTAATATTTCCAAGACAATACCGTTGATCCATAAACGATTGACACAAATACACGTCTCCATTTGTAGCAATTCTGGGACTTATTGGAACTGGATTTTCATCTTGGTATACATATGGGCAAACGCCAGAATATGGAACAGGAATATCGATTCTTATGTTGGACTCGGCTTCATCCCCAGCAAGCTTTCGATATTCATCATTTATTCCTGTTATTACTTTAGACTCCTTCAATCGATCAATCAAGCTCTGATATTCGAGAGGTGTTAGTGCTATTTTCTCAAGGTTTTCATTTGCTCGTCCTACTTTTTTCAACCCTGCCAGCATGATTTTATGGACACCCATATCAATAAGTTTTTCACAGAACATATCCCAGTTATCGTTCATATTTTGCTTATTCATCATGTTACGTACAATGACCATATTTGCGTGCTTTGACAAAAGCCTTTGCAAGCCAGCCATTGTTCTTTCAAAATTTCCCTTTCCACAAATAGAATCATGCAACTCAGCTCTCGATCCATTAAGGCTGACCTGGACACTAACATGCTTTTCTGCAAGCATGTTTGCCACATCATCAGTAATGCATGTTGCATTGGTAATCAGCAAAATGTTTCTTGCTAAAATTCCAGATTCAAGCATCATATCGATAAATTTCCACACCTGGGGATGAAGAAGCGGCTCTCCTCCAGATAATGTAATTGATGCTTTCTTTGGATTATCATAACACCCAAGTACATTTTTAAATGCTTCAACAGAAATCTGATCTCGGAGCTCTCCTGATTCGTTATAACAGTGAATGCATCTCAAATTACAATTAGACGTAATTTCAATGTAACAACCATTTAGAATATAATCGTTATTAGCTAATACTCCTTCAACATGCATCGTACTTCCATCTCCGTTTTATTTTATTGTCAAAAGTTCCATCTTTAAGAGTGTCTCCAAAGCTTTTGTACATCCCTCGTATACAGTCCTTTTGTCCAGCTGATCCTTATCAATGCATTGATCAAAAAGCAATTCACACAAACTTTCGACACTTTGTCCATCACAATTTTCATACAAAAAGTGTGACGTTTCATTAACTAAAAATATCGCTCCAGTTTCTTCATCGAGCACCAAATAGTACTCCCTATGTTTTTCAATCAGCACCTTTTTTTGGACATTTTTTTCTAGGCAATCTTTCATCACCATATTATTCCCCCCTTTTCTTCAAAGTTTCTGATGTCCTTTTGCTAATTATATACTCTAGTTGCGCTACAATTTTTTCATCTTTGTTCAAGATGCATTTTTCTTTGTCTCAATTTGGAACCTCAGAACATTGTAGGTTTGTCAAATATCTTGTACAGTGAGAGAATCGAAAAAAGCAGCAAGTTTTTCTTTAGGAGAGAGCCATCCCAGAGGGCGCATAGGTAAGTCGTTGGAGCGATTTTGGTGTGCAGCGAACTGCACACCAAAATCGGCAAAAGAGAAGAAACGGTGTGTATTGTAGAAACGCTTCTGGTCTTCACGGTGGCTGCGCTCCACTTTGCCGTTGTGATGTGGCGTGTATGGGCAGATCAGTTTGTGCCGGATCCCAAGGCGCGCAGCGGCCAATTCAATGCGAGTAAGCCGGTCTTTCTTGTTAGTCGAGAAATGGTTGGTAAACTCAATACCATCCCGTACACCACGGCGTTTGAACCAGGTTACCATTTTCTCCAGAAAATCGGCGGAGGAATAGGCACTCTGCTCCGGGTAAGCCCCAAGATAGCTAAGACGTGTATATTCGTCAATCGCTGTATACTGATATAACCGTTCTTCCGGATTTGCCAGGCATTTCAGCGGTACCACTTTCATATCCACCTGCACACGCTGGCCGGGATACTGCATCTGCTCGTATGGTTTTGGCTTGTAAGGCGTTCTGACCTTTATCTGCGGGAATATCCCCAGTTTGCGCATAACTCGGAACAGGCTTTCCGGGCAGCGGGTATAGCCCCGTTTGCGAAGCCGCTGCCACAGTTCT
>OCPP01001039.1_pt1 | contig 16366 bp, 13 predicted proteins | sample 1538211 | NCBI WGS metagenome assembly OCPP01 (sample SAMEA2580193, study PRJEB22360) | human gut metagenome | biome: human gut; feature: human-associated habitat; material: faeces | place: Denmark | collected 2008/2010
AACCATGCTCTCAAGAATTCAATTGACCACTACTTTCTATCTAAGAAATGGTGGCTTTGGTTTCTATGGATTTCCTATAGAAGATCAAGATTGCCTTGACATGATGTTCTCTTATATTGGACTTCATTGGGGAACCGCAGCTTTCATCATTATTTCAGCAGCTATTATATATGCCATTTATAAGGCATCCAGAGAACAGCATACCAGCTTCCTGATCTTGCTTTTCTTCTTCCTTGTATATGGCTGGGCAGAAGTTGCACCTATCTATCCTGTATATTCTTATCTGTCGCTCTTATTAGGCTATTACATTATGAACCGCAAGCCATTTTATTGTAAGCGTCCATATACCTGCGCTAATTTCTAAATAACACATGCATCGTCTTTGCCAGATGCATGCGTTTTACTACATTTATTTATACCATAGTCCTAATACCAAGCATCCACCTTCATATCAGATGGGTGCTGAATTGATATTTTTCAAATGGAACCATTACTGTTTCATCAAACCATTTACGTAAAAATATCTCTTTCTTTCCCCCTGAAAGCCATACGACACATCCAATATAGTTACTATCCTCATACTCCTTCAATTTAACAAGTTGATTGAGTTTTTTTGAAAATAGTCATAAGTAACCGCTTCTTTTTCAGTTGTTCCAAGTCCATCATATGGATATATGTCTATAAACACTCCCATACCATATGGTTTTTCATTCTCCATTTTTATTATATATCGGTCATCACTAATTCTCGTGATCATATATGGATATTCCTTACACTCCTCCAAATTAAATATACGCCAATCAGGATATTCTTCCCTATGTATCTTCATGTATTCTAAAAACCAATCATAATCCCTGCGCGGCATCATGATATCCACATCATCATCCCATGGAATATACCCATGATGTCAAACGGATCCTATAAATGTTCCATATATTAAAGAATATCTAAAATTCTGTTCTTCACATCTATATTTTCTAGTCACCTATTTCAATACATGAAAATGCGGTATCAACAATTCATTAATCATTGATAACCGCACTCACTAAAAACATTCCATGATAAAAGCATATTGTTTTTTACTAATATCATTTTTAAACCAACTATTCCAATTCTAATATGAATCGCTTCCGACAATTACACTTCCAAGTACTTCAACCTGGCAGCGCCGGCAAAGTTCTACAGCCTCCCTGATCTGATTTCTTTCAGATTTCATCAACTGCTCTACAAAGACTGCACTATCTGCACTCTCTAATTGTTTCAGTACTTCCGTATTATCAGAGACCAGACTATCTGTACTTGTTACATTCATTCCAAGTTCTCTTAATTTCTCCACAAGACTATCTGCCTGTTTCTTCAGATTCTGGTCACTTTCTGAACACGCAACCAAAAGATTTCGCTTGTCCTTCTGTCCTGCAAGCATTGCTACTTCATGACTGATACGTGTTAATAAAAGTTCATTATTCTCACTCTTCTTATCATGCGCAAACCAGGAATCAATCCATCGATCAATAATATTACGCTTTCCATTCTCATTGCTTCCAAGCACAGTTCCAAATACCGGAAGATTCGTAATTATCTTCACTTCATCTACATCTTTCACTGTCTGTGTCATAATGTAAACAACTGCATACCAACATACTGCAAGGAACATACCTGCAAGAAGTCCGATCAAAATATACTTCATGCTAATGTACTGTACATTAGCTGTTATTTCCGCCGTTTCATCTGTATTTTCTTTTGACGTGGTCTTATCTTCAATACCTTTTACAAGCAGATTGTAATATGTCATCTGCTTCTCCGAAAGCCCTGAAGAAATATTTTTCAATGCAGTATATGCGTCATTTACTGCATTGACCACATCTGACTTCTGCATATTGAGATTGCTGTCACTGGATATATAATACTGCTCCGAAATAGCATTTACTGTATAAATTCCAAATATCTGCTGCAATTGCTCTGTATATTCCATTACCCTCTTCTTCACAATTTCTGCAACCTGCTCACACTGTTCCTCGCTATCTGCATAAATCTGAATACTCAGAATACCAGAGTTTTTATCATTCTGAAGCTTTATAATATCACTATTCTGTACATTCTCTGTGTCTGTAACTGATATCAATTCCCTGACTGACGTATTCGCATATTCTTCTCCAAATACCTGTATGATTGCTGTACAAGTATCTTCATCTAATAATGCATTCTCATACATCGTAAAGATATTAGAAAGTTCTTCATCTGCCTGGTCTTTCCTAAACTGATAGTTCAGCATCACAGTCGGAATCTCATTTGGATTCAGCTGCATCAACATCGACTTTTCAAGATATTCGTCATTTTCCTGATATAATTGCGAATTATACTCATACATGGAATATACACGTTCTACCTGTTCCAGCTCATACGCTGTCAATTCCTCTTTTGCATTTTCAATCTGCTTTTCTATATCCACTTCTTCTTCAGCTGCGCTTACAGATGCCACTACTGACATACTTTTTTTTACCGAATATAGATTCGCAGCAACTGCCACAATCAGCATCACAACAATAATGCTACGCCACTTACGTAATATATAGTGCAGCAATGTCATTAAATCAATCTGTACTTCTTCCTCGTTCATGATAATCCTCTCATCCTTTGATTTTGCCATTATGCGCTATTATAGCATAGAACCATGTCTGTGCAAAGCATCAATTTTATCTTGTGATATCAATTTAAATTTGAGTTTAACCGCCACACTGCCAATCTGCCATACCAGCTTATGCAAATTACAATTTTTATATCAAAAAAATGCTTAAGAAACACTTATTTTTATATCAGTACATTTCTCACACAACTCATACGCAGTTGAAAAGTACGGCTTTGAAGCCCATTTATCAGCATCTCCAACAATATACAGATTGTTTTTTGCTCTAGTCACTGCCACATTAAGTATATTTGGTCTGCCGCATGCCCATTCTACTGCTCCATTTTCTTTTTCTCCAGAATCCACTCCAAGACATATGATTACAGTATCTGCTTCCTTTCCCTGAAATGTATGAATTGTGCCAATATTATCTCTTATCCAATCTTTTATATTTTGTTTGCACTCAACATCGTTGCTTTCACAAATATTATGATACAAGAAATCGTTATCCCTATAATAGCTAGCCCGTCCTGCTTTCACATTTCTAAACGGGCTGATAATAAATAAGGAAGGAATTTCTGACTTGCCATTCTTATTCCAGCTGGCAATAAACTCGTTCTTTATTATTGGCAAAATACGTTTCGCCTGCTCCAATACAAAATGTTTATTCTGTGACTGCCCTTTAACATCAATCCACGCACATACAGACTCTTCTCGATCGACTGTATTATATATCATCGTCTCGTTATACGCGATAATATTCGCAATGTCAAATATTCTTTTCTGGCATCTTCCATGTACCAGCAATGGTGATCCCACATAAAAATTAGTTCCATCTAATTCCCGGATTCCTATATAGTTGTTAGCTGCATCTGCAAGACTTTGTACACTTGTTGTTTTACTTGCAATAAACGCCGATTGCTTATAATAATTTTTCAAAAATTCAATTGTCTTATCATGTATTGTAACTACCGGTTCAATTTGCAATGGATCACCAACTGCAATCACTCTCCTGCATCTCCATATCACACCTGCTGCTGCTTGTGGCATTGCTTGTCCAGACTCGTCTGCAAGTACAAGTCCAATATCTTCCCTTCCTACATATCGTAAAAAACTACCTATTGATGCAAATGTGCTTGAAATTACCGGAACAGCTAATGCAAATCCCTGAAATAACGAAGCCGCATATTTATCCAGCTGGGTACTGCTCAAATTTCCTCTCATCATCTTGCTAAATGCATCCAATTGATCTCTCATCTGTGATGAGTTTTCTACGAAGGCTCGCTGCAAATTCATAGCTTCTAAAAATAGAGTTTCCCGTAATTTATTTATTTCTTTTCCATTCCACGGTGCTTTTTCCTGAGCTGTTTTATATTCCTGTGCTTTTTCTGATTCAGTCAATTTCATCAGATAATCATCGTCTGGAACATATTCATCATATTCCTTTTTGAAATTATCAATCTGTTGGTTTTGTAGTTCTATTTTTTGTTTCTGTTCTTCAATTTCTTTCCCATACTGCTTTTCTGTATCCTCTTTCTCCTTAATCAGTTTTATTAAGATACGTATTTTTTCCTGTTTTTCAAACTTTTCATGCAGACATTTATTCTCTTTTTTTTCAATATTTTTATATGCCACTATCATCTCATTTTTAGGACAAATCCAATACCTAATTTTAAAAAATAATACCTGTTGTCTTATTTCATCTTTTTGTTTTTGCATTTGTAATCTCTGCATTTCTAATTCCTGTACACTTTTTTCAGCTTCCCCTTTTTCCATATATAATTTGCTTAGACGTTTTCGTACTGCCCTGAGTTTTCTTTCTTTTTCTGAAATATTTCTCTGCATTCTTCTTATTTTCTTTAATGTACAATAACATTCATCCATTTTCGAATATTCAGTTTGCACCTCTTTTAACACGCTACTAAATCTATCTTTTGCAGCTTTCCAGTTCTCCTTATATTGCATTGCTGTTTTCTGTGTCTGGATAGTCCTCAAATAACGATTAAAATCAAAGAATTCATCTTCTTCTTTCTTTAAAGGCCAAAATACATCAATAAACGCTGAACAATTTTTTCGATTTCCTAACGCTGCAGCACACATTCCCCATGTTTTTCGTTTTAATACCTGGTCTGAAATCTGATTAAAATATGTGTACTTATCCTGATACTCTTTCGAAATACTTTTGATATCTGGAAGTTCCATCGTAATATTTTTTGCTGCTGCATTATTATTTGTCACTACCAGCATAGTATATTTTTTTAATTTATCATCAATCTCTTTTATCGTGTTGTTATATCTGTTATAAGAAATTATACCTATTTCCTTAACAAAAACATCATCCGGCTTCTCATATTCACACAGAGCTATTGCCCTCTCCACTACATTAGCTGCAACAACGTCTCTTAGCAATGTCGTTTTTCCTGTTCCCGGAGGTCCATTAACTGAAAACACCGGCGTATACCCTTCCTTTTGGTTCATCGCAATATTTACAGCTAGCTGCTGCATGCTTCTTAGTGAATAGCCACTTGGCCATTTACCATATGGCATTGTTTTCGGATCAAATATTGCAAAAAGAGCGTCCTTATCATGTTCTACATCTATGCGCTTATCCGAATTATGATTCAAATATTGTTCCAATGCCTGACCATAATTTTGTTTCGATACGTTATTAATTACATTTTCCAGATCTCTCACATAAAAACTATTCAATAAATCATTTGCTTTGATCAGTTCATCAATTTGGCGGTCTTCCTCTTCAACCACCGCTGTATGTTCTTGAGACTGATTATCTTTTTTCTCACCAACAACCCTGTCTATTCGCATCCAGCACCCTGAAAATTCTATATTCCAGGATAATTCACTCTTTATCCTATTTACTATCTGCCTGCATTTTTCATAGTCCACCACTTCATCCCATGCAAACAATTGCATAAATAATCTTGTTTCATATTCATGAAAATCATCATCCCACTGATTAAGTTCTATCTGTTTTTGTTTTACCCTGTTAATTGCCCATGGAAATGACGATATTCTAAAACTTGTTTCATCAAATTTTCCATCTGCCTTTAATCTAAACTTACAAAAACAACTTGTTTCATTACTGTCATCTCGGAACTCTTTTTCTGCATTCATCTGTTTAGCAATCACATCTAATGCACTTTTCACCCTAAAAATTCCCAAATACACTTCATAATACCGTACACAATTATTTTCCTGAATTGTTGGATTTTCCAAGTCTGGATAGTCACATTCCCGTGCTATCTTAAATGATTTTATTTTCTCGTTGTGCTGTTCTTCCAGTATATAAGGATAAAAATTCTCTAATTTATGCCAATATAATAATGTATCGTTATTCATAAAAACTATATATTCCTTTCTTGCAGCTGATTTTGTTCTCATCTGACATAAGCTGTACAACTTAAATTTTATCACATTCTACCAACAATTTGTTTTTTATTCAAAACGTTTAATAGCCACTCCTTGTATCGGACTGGCTATTTAAAATCAACTCTATTAAGTTTTCACTTATTTTCTTTTCCCTCATTTGCCTTCAACTTTTTTATGACTATTCCATTTTAAATACGCTATCTCGAATCTTCTGTCTTACACTCCATAAATACTATTATTCCAACATGTTCAGCAGATTTTTTATCTGCTGACACCATAAGAGCAACACACGATACACCTAAAGCTGCTATAGAACTGTATATTGAAACTACTTCCATTATCATTTCAAATGTGCTTTTTTCATGCTGTTTCCTTGCTGTGACAATATTTTCAAATTTATTGTATACTATTTTTCATTAAATGCCATTCGATATGACGTAATTTATATTATATTTATTCTTCTTTTGTAGTTCGATTATTTATTATTTAAGGGTTTCCTCCTCGGAAGCCCTTAATCTGCCACCTTTCTCCTGTTCTAGTTTCTCCATAGCCTCAGCATCATATAATACGTTATCAAGAACTGTCACTGCAATCTGTTCTTTCTGCAATGCCTGTCTGATGTTCTCACATACAGCGTCTGCTCCCGCTTTTATTTCAAGTTACATCACATCAGGCAGACGTGATCCAGACCGTTCTTCACACATGCAATCTTGACTGCTGCAATTGCAAGTTCCATGGACTGCTCTGTAGTAAACTTACGTTGTTCAAGTTTTCACCAGCTTTTTCTTCACCATGCACCGTTTCTTAAAAAACGAAATGCCGTAACAAAGAATTTGGTCGTAATCATCCTCATACTCTTTTGCATACATCCTGTCATCAATCTGCTGCAAGGCAGCATCGCACTCACTTTCCAGTTTGTCCAGAGACTTCGTATACTTCGCTTCGAAAATAGCCACCCGGCTATTGATGGGATCATACACAACCACATCACTGCGACCTTCACCATGTTCTTTGTTAGAATCTACCATATATCCTGCCCCTGTAAAAATACCTGCAAGAAACGCATGATAAAAGTCCTCTTTATAATCATGGTAGCTGATAGTCCTTCGCAACAACACATTCATCTCTTTGGTAAGGTTCTCGCTGTCACCATTCCACACGGCATGAAACAGCGTACTCCTGTCACATTTTTTCGTGCTGTCATCGAACCATTTGACAACAGTCGTTTCAAAGATTTCCTTGATTTCAGCGTTTGGGATCATAAGCGCTACTGTACCATCCGCCAGCTTACCATTATAATCTTCTTCGCGTGCTTTTGTCAGATAGCCGGTAAGATACAGCATACTCCAAAGATTCTCCTCTGAAGAATGCAGATAATCATAAGTCAAGTTCTCATCCACGCGCTGAACAATCGTACCTCCAGCCAGCAAAGTTTCCAGTTTCCCGGTGATATTGCTTCCAGCATAATCAATGAATGAGCGGATAACTGCATTATCACTCGTATTCTTCCAATAGCTGACAGGCTTTGCCTTAGGATTGCGCTGTAACTCCAGCAGATAATTCATCACGTCCCACGGACAGTAAACATCAAAATCACCGAAGTGGTATCCGTCATACCACTCCCTGATGCTTTCTGCTTTATCCAAAACGTCCGCATCTTTAAGAATCTGGTCTACCTCACTTTGAACAAAGCCAAAATACTCATTCAGCCTGGAATCTGTAATCGTGTCTGAAATAAAATTATTTGTTCCGGTAAAAATGCTTTCCTTTGCAATTTTCAAGCATCCCGTAATCACAGCAAAGCAGAGTGCCTGATTGTCCTTCAAAGCCTGCATCAGACCCTTCATGACATCTAACATCTCCTCATAGTAGCCATTGCGGTTTGCCTTTGCCACAGGAACATCATATTCGTCAATCAGGAGAATCACAGGTTTGCCATATTGCTGATACATCAATCTCGTAAGCAGCATCAGGCTTCCTTTCATATCCTTGGCCGAAGCCGTACCCTGTATCAGTTGTTTTACGATTTCTTTATCAAAACTATCTAACTTGTCGCTATCCAACAGATACAAGTGCTTCTTATACAACTCCGAGATGACAAGTGTAAGCATATCGTATGCACTGTTAAAATTCAAACCATCAACCTGCCGGAACGAAACAAACACAGTCGGCCACTGATTCATCCATTCCATGCACAGTTCATGCCTCTTTGCAATCTCAAGTTCCTCAAACAGTGCCTTGTTGTCCTTCCTGATATCAAAAAAGCTTTCCAGCATACTCATGCCAAGTGTTTTACCGAACCGCCTAGGGCGAGTGATCAAGGTTACTTTTGTTCCTGTTGTACTGAGAAGTTCGCCTATCAGACCTGATTTATCAACATAATAATAACCATTCCTGCGGATTTCCTCAAAATCAGACACCCCAACTGGAATACTCAACAATTTCATCTCTACCGCTCCTCCCTTGACTTGGCACAGATTTTTCAGTATTTCTATCATACCATAAAGTCAACCCTTATGTATAGCTTTCCTACTAAGTTACTTTTTTCACTATTCATTCACTCCTATTTTACACTTATCATTGGTTGCTATAGCCTCAATTATATTGGAAATCATATCCCTCAGAAATTAATCTGGCAATCCTGAATCTTTTTTCTACGCAAGCTGTCCAAAACATACGGTTAATAGCCGTTGGATGATATCTGTAACTTCTGATAGCACCTTCTGTCTCCTGCTCCATTGGAACACTTCCCGGCTTGATCAACTCTCGTTCTATATCCTTCCAGGTACAAAAGTCATATTGAAATTCATAATCTTCTCTTGGCCAGTCACGCATAATGGATCTGAGTTTTTCCATTCCAATATCAGAAACATTTAACTGTTCCTCGATTGAAAAATCATATTGCTCCGCATAATAAGCAAGCTTCTTATCACGTCTGGTTCTTAATATGTAACCATCCTTCGTCAACACAACTGCATGCAGGCAAAAGCTATTCGGTGGAATTTTCTCCAGATCAATTGCTTCTTTACGCATCTTCAAATTCAATACCGCATTCTCGACCTCTTGCTTTAAGGTATCATCCTTTGTATCGCCATTCCTTAACGCTTTCAAATATTCCTGTACACACATGGTCTGTGTATACCTGCATTGATCGAGCAGAATGTATATTCCTTCCTCGTTATTTTGAAACGAGACATTTTCTTTCTGACATTTACTAAAGTATCATACTTTATCATAACGTTCCCCTTTTGAATATGGTTGCTTTGCAACTAGTATTTTCCGATAATATAAAAAGGTAAAACGGATAATTGCGGAAGACCTCCACACGCCGGAACATAACCATTACTCTTAACAATAAAATGATCAGATTTTGGACAGCTAGACGAATCAGAAATCGGACAGTTTGGGAGATCATAAACACTTTATTATGGAAGTTCATAATTATTTTTTTGATTACCCTTATTCATCTTTTCTATATGCCTTAAAATAATGATGACCTATACGATCCTTTTCCGGTGGTAACTGCATATAATCACCATATGTATGACGCAAAACCTCATCATAATCTTTTGGTACACGGAATTGATATTTTTCAAATGGAACCATTACTGTTTCATCAAACCATTTACGTAAAAATATCTCTTTCTTTCCCCCTGAAAGCCATACGACACATCCAATATAGTTACTATCCTCATACTCCTTCAATTTAACAAGTTGATTGAGTTTTTTTTGAAAATAATCTTTCCCTATCAATTTAGATCCTATAAATACAGGATATTTTATAATTTTTCTAAATAATGATGTTGTGGTTTCAATAGCAAAATGTTCCCGTGTTGACTGGTAACAAAGCGAAGACAGTCTGTCCCCTTTCATACCATAAGTAACCGCTTCTTTTTCAGTTGTTCCAAGTCCATCATATGGATATATGTCTATAAACACTCCCATACCATATGGTTTTTCATTCTCCATTTTTATTATATATCGGTCATCACTAATTCTCGTGATCATATATGGATATTCCTTACACTCATCCAGATTAAATATACGCAAATCAGGATATTCTTTCCTATGTATCTTCATGTATTCTAAAAATTGATCATAATCCCTGCGCGGCATCATGATATCTACATCATCATCCCATGGAATATACCCATGATGCCGAATGGCTCCTATAAGTGTTCCATATATTAAAGAATATCTAAAATTCTGTTCTTCACATATTGTTGCAACTGTATGTAATATTTCAAGTGATACTAATTGTATTTCCCTCATCGTTAACTCTGTCATTTTTTCTTCTCCACGCTTATCAACGGTTTCCTAGCAAAATGGCCATTCTCAACTTTACAGCCGTATTTTTATTCATATATCTTGTTTTAAAAGATGCTGCCAACTCTAATCGAGTAAATAAATTTCTTCTATATCCGGAAATTTTTTCTAACCATCTTTTTTCTTCTTTTCCTATCCTTGAACCATAAATTTTTAAAATCTGCTCGGCCTGACTATCTATTCCATTTTTTTCTCTGGTAACAATATCTCTGCATCGCGATGTTATCTTATTTAAAAATCCATAAGAAACACCAACAACATTGTTTTCGTGTTGGCGGTACAACATATAGGAATCCTCATCATACCGTATACTTCCTTTTACTGCCACACACACAAGTGCAACATAAAAATCATGCATAACCAGTCGTTCCGGAATACTATAATTCTGTATCATCTGAGCCAGAGCACAATTAAATATCATTGTACACCCAAGCAGCCCTCCTGCACAAGCCAATGTATAAATATCTGTCTTCGGATCACATTTATAAACATCTCTTCCTAAAGATTTGAGCTTATCGTCCACAAGCTCTGCATTGGAACAATACAGACTTGGCGTTTTATTATCCTTTATCTGCATTATCCCTGTCCACAATTTATCCGGCATCCAATAATCATCCTGATCCGCAAATGCATAATAATCATAATTTTCACAATGCTTTATTAAATCCATAAAACTTAATGCAGGTTTTAGATTTCTTCCTTCATACCAATGAAGCTTTTTTTCTATTTCATACTGCATCAAAATTTTCTTTGTCGCATCAGTCGACCCATCATCTCGAACCCATAAATCCAGTTCAAAGTTCCCTCTCTGGTTTAATATTGATTCAATCTGTTCTTTCATATAGTTTTCCCCATTATAGGTGGACATTAAAACCGCAACTCTCACTCCTGCTCTCCAAATAAGACCTGATAAAATGTATTTTTAATAGTTGTATCCGACTCTTCAAATTTATATGTTAATTTATGAAAGCTTGTCATTTCTTTTACCGCATTTGCAATTGTCTCGTCATACTCCTCGAACAATCTCAGCAACAAGATATGTGGTGTTGCATTGCTGAATGGTACGACTTTATTCCACTCATCTGGATATGCCTCTATTACCATTTGGAAAAACATATGAAATAAATAATAATGAACTATTTTCGTATTTTCCTTCCAATATTCATACAATAGAGCTCTCTCCAACATAAGCATTTGATTATTGGAACATGATGTAATAAACCAATTTGAAACCGCAGTACATTGACCATCCAAACCCGGTTTAAGATTCTGAAACATAAAAAGATCTGAATCAAATAAATAATCTGGATATATTGGTGATGAACACCATACAGTTGCATCGATCCATGTTCCTCCATACTTAATTAATAATTCCAGGCGCAATAAATCTGACAGATGTGTTTTAGACAAACATCCCTTTTCATATTTTTCCAAAATGTATGTCGGAAATTGTACATATTCCTTATAATTATCTTCTGTGATTAAAATTATCCTTTTATCACGCAAATTACTTTTCAAAGATTCAAAACAATACTGTACCATTTTAGGTGCATGCTCCATGCCCTGAAACCAGCACACCCAAACAATATCCACATGTTCATGTAATATATTTTTTGTATCTTCTTTCTGTTGGTATTCACTAATAAACCCTTTATATTTCTTTTTTAATTTACAATATATCCGATTATCAACTGCCAATCGGACAATCTCAAGTGATTTTCTTGACAGACCTAATATTGCTGTTTCCAATAACGAAAACAGTATTACATGCGCCATGCAATACTGTTTCAATATCTCTATACCATTTACTTTTTTAAAAATTTTTTTAAATTCTTTCATATTAGTACTGTTTTTCCCCTTATTTTTCTGAGTTATACATAAATCACTCTTTTCTTCGGGCAATTTTGCTTTACTACCCTCGACCATATCATTTTTATTATTACCAGTTTCTGATTCTTCGTTCTTCTGTATACCATTCCTAACTATATTGTCAATAGCACAACTTAAATATGCCATAAACATTATTATGTATGCAACTATGAATAAAATTATATACACTTTTCCAAAACAGCCTGTTTCTGTCAAAAAATTATAATCCAGTATAAAAAAACCGCATGTTAATTCATATAATAAATCCCATCCACTTCCCTCAAATATCATCTGGTCCGAATACATTCTGATCAGTACATATGCCCCGGAAAATAAAAGTAAAATTTCAATTACGACCTGAAAACAAATTTCGCGCAATACAACTATTCCTGACTCTTTTTTATTTGTGCAAATAAAATCTAATAATATCTTATGAAATGCCAGATATGTAATCATAAATGCTGTTAAACAAATAATTCTCATACACTTCAATAATATTTCCTGACTAATTGTGCCAGATTGACACGCACATGCAATTATAAAAATTGGCATCATATATATAATGGTCGCAAATTCATTTTTTTCTTTTTCCTCTAGCTTTTGACAAATTCTCCCTATATCTTCAATAAAAAAATTAACTATAGACATGATCGTCGTATTAAAAATATATACCGCTAAAATTATTATTGCCTTTATAAACAAATTCACGTTATATTTTGTGAAAATTACAGAAAACAAAAGAATTCCATTCATTACTTCACAAATAACCAATGTAATTCCTTGTGCTTTATAAGGTACAAAAATATACTTCAAACATTTCATACATCTTCGCAGAAAGTGCCTTCCTCTTTGTTTTCCTTGTATAATCAAAACAATATATATCACTAAACTTACTGCTAATGCTATAGCTGTTATATCATCTTTCATTCTTTCACCTTATTAATTTCATGTACATCCTTACTTCTTTTGAGCAACATTCAATTTTTCCTATTATTTTTCAGACTTCCGAAATGCCCAAAACTTATTCATAATAAAATTCAAAGGCACACTAACCAGCAAATTAATAATCGGAGCAATTATTTTTGGAATACCCAAAACTTCTACCCATAATAATGACAAAATACTGTTCAGGAACAATCCTGTAAAAGCATATGATATATAAGTCTTTATCAAAGCGTGAACAATATTTCGTTCCTCATTATCTGCCTTTTCAAATACAAACTTATTATTCCAATAAAAAGACCACAAAACACTTAAAACAAATGCAATCACCTGTGCTGCCAGATAATCAACACTTGGTATCAGATTATTTTTTTGAAATAATATAAGTGTCACAACATAAATAACATACGATATAACTGTATTACTTAATCCTACAATCCCAAACTTAACAAATTGCATCAATAATTCCCATTGTGTTTTATTTATCTTTAATCGTAACAATTTACATAAAATAAAATCTAAAATTTTTTCGATAAATTTCCATAAATTCATGTTATTCTCTTTATCCTGCTGTATGCTCATTTTCACACTCCTAACCTTTTCCATTTCATATCTGTTTCTCCCGAATCAATCTGTATTATCGAGAAAGCTTCTCCCTGATACTTATTAATTCTTCTATGTCTTTGTTCTCTACAGTCCATTCCTCCAAAGGACATTCATCGATATATATATCCCATTTCTCTGTCAACAACTAAGAACTATTCCTATCCATATACCCTTGTTTTTCTTATCTTTTTTCGCATAATTATTATCATCTTTTTTCGAATCATTGTTCTTTTTCATTTATTCCCCCGCAAAATTTTCCATCAAAAATGTATTATAAACTATATTTTGACGTTATTCAACATTGCGCCTCCAAAAACTCAGATTCGTTTTTCAATGAGTGTTATAAAACTTAAAACCGAGCACTTTTTTTCCCATAAAACAATAAGGTCTCCTATGACTTAATATTTTGTCATAGAAGACCTTAAAATCCTATTTATAAAATTTCCAGTTCTATACTTCCAAACTATAATTTATAAACCTGCCTGATTGCCTCATCCCATTGACCACGTTCTTTTAGAACATGACAGATAATGTCTCTGACAGCTCCCGAACCACCACGATAATCCGAAACATAATCTGCTCTCTCAAGAATTTCTTCGCATGAATCCTTGGGACAACCAACAAAACCAGCCAACGACATTGCCGGCAAGTCATTTAAATCATCCCCAATATACCCCAACTGTTCTTTTTCAATTCCATGTTCTTTCAAAAATGATATTAAAAAATTTTTTTTGTCTTTTATATTCTGAAAAATAAACTCCACACTCATTTCCTGCATCCGTCTTGTCACCGCTTTACATTCCCTCCCAGTCAAGACCATAATCTTCATTCCTACTGCATGCGCAGTGAAAAAACCAGCAGCATCTTTCGTGCAGAACTTCTTTAATTCATTGCCAGAATCATCATAATAAATTCCGGCATCTGTCATCGTTCCATCAACATCAATTACAAAATATTCTATCTTACCGTAGTCTGCCATCATTAACTTCCTTTACATACATCCATAATCCACAAAACGTTTCCTGATCTATAAATTAGTACTTGCTATGCCTGCTTTCAACGGCATATCTGTACTTTCAATGTTCTTCATATCAACACGGGAAGCTATCTCTTCCGGATAACTTCCCCTTTCACTTTTCTCTAATGCCCATTCATCTTTCCAACTAATGCTGCTTTAAGAAAACTTGTTCCACAATCAATTGTATACATTAAAATCCGCTATTTCGTAATAATAAAGTTCCGTTCATATCACAAAGCAGAATTGTACCAAGAGGCACTCAATTATTGAGTGCCTACTAAAAATATATTATTTCGTTATCATTTAATAAATTATTATGTATGTTTTTATCTATTTTTTCATTAATATTAGTACATTGACTTATAGAATCATTATATGATTTTATAGGTTTTATAAATATTTCTCCAATAATACATTGACTACATATAATCATAAATATACAGATACAAATTACAAATTTTTTACTTTTTTGAATAGCTTTTCCTAAAATCAATCCAAATATAACATTTATAATTGGAATTGTATAATTTCCATTTAGGAATAAGGAAATCGTGCCCGCAATTGTAATAATTATTACTGCTATCCATTTCATCTTATTACTCTTAAACATCTTAAATATACAAAATAAAACCGAAAACGATATTAAATATATTAAAGCTGCTTTTAAACTATAATTTCTGTAATTTATATATGGTAAACATACAGTGGCTATTGATATCATCAATATGTTTGAATCATCTAATTTTTCAAATAATTTGCCAAATAACTCATACAATATGATAATTTGAAAAATTATTATTATAGAAGACATTAGTATGTGCAAATACCCTTTATCAATGCATAAAGAACTGTACAAGTGTAATCCTAATAATGCTCCCAAAAAAACCATTCCCATATATATAGTTTGTGTTTTTTCGCCAACTTCATTGTCAGTATTATCTAAATCATCTTCATTGCTCTTTTCAATTGATGGTAACTTCATTAGCAAATCTGTAACCTTATCAGAATAAATATATAATACAATTCCTATAACAAATACAATATCTACACCTAATGAGTTATTAAATGCCTTAGACGGATATCTGTATTGTCCATCAAAAAAGATATCTATAATACTTATAAACTCCATAAAAATGCATGTGGTCAAAATTGTAACCGGCATATCAAAGCTTTTTCTCTTTTTATTTGAAATATAAAACAAAAATATTAGTAAAATAACCCCCCAAAAAAGAAAACCTTTCCTATTGCATACACATATGGCAACAGCCCACACACACCCTCTTATCACCTTATTGATTAGCACATTTTCTTTAAAATTTCCAAATATATATATCAAATAATCCAAATAAATACTTATCATTATTCCAAGCATTAACACATCAATTGAAATAGATACATATTGGTTTTTATAAATTAGTGTTGCGATAAAATAAACTGATAACATAACAGCTAACAGTTTATTTACATAATCGATAATAGTTACTATTTTATCTTTCATTCTTTTTCCTCTCTAAAATTTTAGGTAGTGTCAAAAACTACTCATTTTATTGTTCTAAAATTCTTTTAAAACCTTGATTTATTGGAGGTTTGCAAAT
>OCPP01001073.1_pt1 | contig 15965 bp, 9 predicted proteins | sample 1538211 | NCBI WGS metagenome assembly OCPP01 (sample SAMEA2580193, study PRJEB22360) | human gut metagenome | biome: human gut; feature: human-associated habitat; material: faeces | place: Denmark | collected 2008/2010
AACCCGGCTCGGGGGGGTGGGTTGGCGGGGTTAGCCGTAGCCGCGGGCCGCGTCGATTACGCGGTTGGCGAGCTCCGACAGGTATGGGGCGGTCAATGTTGGTACGGCGAGTGTGATGAAACCGGTTTTGCCGCGGTTGAGATTGCGCGCGGACACGTTCACGCGGTATCCGAGTCGGTCGATGACTTCCTGGACTTTTTCTCGCGTGGAGTCGGTCATACGGCCGGAATGGTTGATCACGTTGGATGCGGTTTTGAGTGAAACGCCTGCCTCTTCGGCCACGTCCCGTAGGGTGACGCGTTTTTTGTCCGGCTTCGGCTCCGGCTTTGACTCGCCCATGTTCGTCTCCGTGATTGTTGAATATGCCGGTAAAAAGTTTACCAGTTATGGCAAGCCCGCCATTCTTGAGTTTCAGAATGGCGGGCTCAGGTTGTGTGAGATTGTTGTGTTACGCAATCAATTGCGCGAAATTGCGCGAAATTATGCGGAATTATGCGCGCTTTACGACGAGTACGCCGTTGCGATGCACGGTGTAGCTGCCCGTCTGTTCCTCTGCTTCCGCTTGGAACAGGTAGATTGGTTCGCCTTCGATGCCCTGCAATGCGATTTCTTTCTTGCCGCGCGGCAGATAGAAATCGAAGGTTGCGTCGGCGGACTTGCGCACGGTGTGCAGTACGTCGGAATCGGTCGGATTGGCGACATTTGCGGAATCTTCCACGATATTCTCGCGCACGAATTCCGTAAGATCGGCGACGTTGAGATCGCAGCCGACGAAGTATGTTTCGCCGGAACCGTACGGATTGCGGGTGATTGCGGCGGTGCCGCCGAGTTCCCATTCGTCGGCTTCTTCACCTTCGTAGGTGGCTAATACCTGCGCGCGTTCGCCGTCGACGTTCACATCGTTCTGCCACAGGCGGGTGACCGCACCGGAGCTCAAACGAATTTCGGACGGTTCGCCTTCGGCTTCCGCGCCGAGAATGTTGAATTCCTCGCCGCGAATACCCAGCATTTCGCGCAGCAGGCCGTCTCCGGCTCCCGGGTATCCGCCGAGCCAGGTGTGGAAGTTTTCGTCGATCAGTCCGGTTGCGTAACCGATGACCACACGGCCGCCGGCAGCTGCGAAATCGGCCAAACGCTGCGTATCTTCGGCGCTGAGCATGATCACTGTCGGCAGTACGACGGTCTTGTATGCGCTCCAATCGTATTTCAACGGCACAATGTCGGCACGGGTGCCGGCGTTGAGGAACGCACGATACCAGTCGCGCACGTCATGCCAATGGTTGAGCTTCATGCTCGGCAGGGTTTCGGAGCGTGTGGCCCATTCGGATTCCGCGCTGAACAGGATCGCCGTATCGGACTGTTCCAGTTCGGTACCCTGCACGCCAGCGTCGCCGAGGGTTTTCAGCGCTGCGCCCAGTTCGCACACTTGGCGGAACAGTTTGGTGTCTTCGCCCGCGTGGGGCACGAGTGCGGAGTGGAAGGATTCGGCTCCGAATGCGGAGGCACGCCACTGGAAGAAGTTGATGGCGTCGGCACCCATGGCCACATGCGCAATGGAGTCACGCACGGTTTCACCCTTGCGCTTGCGTGCGTTGAGCGGCTTCCACTGCACGGCCGAAGTGGAATGTTCCATCACATACCACGGCTTGCCGAGCGCGAGGGAATCCATCAAAGCGTCGGAGCAGAACAGTTCGTCGATATGCGATTCGCCCTCATGGAAGTAATGGTCGTTCGACACGAAATCGACTTCCTCGGCCCAGTCGGCGTAGTCCATGCAGCACTGGTCGGTGGAGACCATGAAGTTCGTGGTGAACGGCTTGTCGGGGCAGATTTCGGCGATGGCGTCGCGTTCGGCCTTATAGAAGTCGAGCAGCATATCGTTGCCGAAACGCTCGAAATCAAGCTTTTGACCGGGGTTCACCATGGAGTCGGCGCCCATGAAACGCGGGATGAGCACTTCGTGGAAACCGTTCATTTCCTGACCCCAGAAGGTGGTGCCCCACGCCTTGTTGAGGTTTTCGATGGTACCGTATTTGCGTTCGCACCACAGGCGGAAGGCATCGAGCGCGTTGTCGGAGTAATCGTAACGGTTGTTCCAGCCGTATTCGTTGCCCATATGCCATGCGGTGACGTACGGGTTGGTGCCGTAGCGTTCGGCCAGTTTGCGGCACAGGGTGAGCGCGTATTCCTTGAACACCGGGCTTGTCGGGCTCCAGGATTGGCGCGATCCCGCGTTGACGGGATGGCCGAATTTGTCTTGCGGCAGCACTTCCGGGTGCTTTTCGTACAGCCACAGCGGCGCGGTGGCGGTTGCGGAGGCCAGATCGACCGCGATGCCGGCTTTGCCGAGCTTGTCGATGATGCGGTCAAGCCAGCCGAAATCCCAACGGTTTTCTTCCGGCTGAATGCGATCCCAGCTGAAAATGGCCACGGCCACGGTATTGACACCGGCCTGTTTCATGAGGCGGACGTCTTCGTCCCACACGTCTTCCGACCACTGGTCGGGATTGTAATCACCGCCGTATGCGATGCCTTTGCCGTTGTCGGTCAGCAGTTCCGGCCATTTGAACGTGCGATGCATGGATTACTCCTTTGTGTGCGTATGGCATCCGCTATAACGCTGAGGATGCCAACTCGACAGCTTCCCTTCGAAAGCTCTCGTAAAATCTTTTTATAAAATCTAGTATATATATTTACTAAGATATTTGAGATGGTCCCGGGGATGTCCACGATGACACCCCCGAGGTCTTATTTTTTGTTCTTTTCGGACGATTGCCGAAAAATCGGTATGCGCTTTACCGAAATTTCAGCATGCGACCGTTGCGATCATTCCTTGACGGCGCCTGCGGCAAGGCCGGACTGCCAGTACTTCTGCAGGCACAGGAACGCGATGACCAACGGGACGATCGTGATCAACGAACCCGTGACCACCAGGTTCTGGATCGCCTGGCCGCCCGCGGTGCTCGCCTGGTCCTTCCACTGGTTCAGGCCGATCGTCAGCGGATACCAGTTCGAATCCTTCAGCATGATCAACGGCAGGAAGTAGTTGTTCCACGTCGCCACGATCGTGAACAGGGCCGTCGTCACGATCCCCGGGGCGAGCAGCGGCAGGGATACCTGGAAGAACGTGCGGAACTCGCCGGCACCGTCCACGCGGGCGGCTTCGAGCAGCTCGGTCGGCACGGCCTGGTCGGAGAAGATCCACATCAGGTACAGGCCGAACGTCGACACCAGGCTCGGGATGATCATGGCCCACGGGGTGTTCGTCAGGTTCAGCTTGGCGAACAGCAGGAACTGCGGCACGGCCAGGGCGATGCCCGGCACCGAGATGGCGCCGATGATCACCGCGAACACGGCCTTGCGTCCCGGGAAACGGAACTTCGCCAGGCCGTACCCGCCCATGATGGCGAGCAGGGTCGCGCCGCCGGCGCCCACGACCACGTACAGGATCGTGTTCAGGAACCAGCGTCCGAAGATGCCGTCCTGGTAGGTGAACACGGTCTTGATGTTGTCCCACAGGGCGAACGTGTGGCCGAAGCCCAGACCGAACGTGGACGTGAAGTCGGCCTGCGTCTTTGTGGCGTTGATCAGCAGGTACACGAACGGGAACAGGCAGTACACCGCGAACAGCGCGCACACGATGGTCAGCAGCGTGCTCCTGCGCGGGTTCGCCACGTTCGCGAAGCCGGACTTCGCAGCCCTCTTGCGCTCGGCCTTCTCGTCGCGCGCGACCCTCTTGAGGCGTTCCTTCTCGGTCTTTTTCGCGGCCTTCTCCTGGGCTTTGAGCTCCTGAGCGGTGAGCCTCTGCTCCGTGCCCGCGGCGATTGTTGCGTCACTCATTTTCGATGCTCCTTAGCGTTTCTTCCCCTATATGCGGATGGTTCGCGCCACCGGGCGTTACTTCATCTGCTCCTTCATGCTGTTGAGCTGCACCGCGTACGCGATCGCCATCGTGATCACGGCCATCGTGATCGCCAGGGCGGCGGCGTAGTTCGACTGGTTGCCCGCGAAGCTCAGGTTGTACGCGTACATGTTCGGCGTGTAGTACGTGGTGATCGCGTTGCCCGGCACCATGTTCTGCAGGATGCTCGGCTCGTTGAACAGCTGGAACGAGCCGATGATCGAGAAGATCACCGTGATCGCGAGCGAGCCCTTCAGTTCCGGCAGCTTGATGGACTTGACGATCTGCCACTCGGACGCGCCGTCGATCGATGCGGCCTCGTACAGCGAATGCGGGATCGTGGACAGCGAGCTGTAGAAGATCAGCATGTTGTAGCCCGTGAACTCCCAGGTCACGATGTTGCCGATCGAAGCGAGCAGCACGTTCGGGCTCAGCACGTCGAGGTTCGTGCCCAGCCAGTCGTTCAGGGAGCCGACCAGACCGTACTTCGCGCCGTACATGAAGCCCCACACCAAAGTCGACACCACGGCCGGCACCGCGTACGGCAGGAACGTGCTGATGCGGAAGAACTTCGCGCCGTGCAGCTTCATGGAATCCAACGCCAGGGCCATCGCCGCCGACAGGAACAGCATGATTGGCACCTGCACGCAGGTGAACAGCGCGACCCTGCCGACCGAGCTCCAGAACTGCTGGTCGTGGAACAGACGAATGTAGTTGCTGATTCCCACGAACTTCGTGCCGCCGATCATCTGCTTCTGGAAGAAGCTGATGTAGACCGCGTACAGGATCGGGATCACGAACACGAACACGAACACCAACGCGAACGGCCACATGAACTTCCAACCACGCCAATCCGCACGGTGACGGTTGACGCGAACCTGGTCCGCAGGCGTATGCAGCGCATCCGCCGCGACTGCTGCTTGCTGAGACATGCTTTCTTCTTTCTGTATGCTTTTTGCTCTATTGATCGCACAACCATGTGCAATTGTTAATCCGCAAAATCTTTTATTGTTTGAATTACAGGATTGCTATTTTTTTGAAATCTTTTTCTATTGTAAGATTTCGTTTTTAAAATTATTTTTGCGAAGTGAGGCAGGCGGGTCACGTCAGACGATTCCCACCTGCCGTCGATCTTCATGGTTGCGATGGTGCGTTGCGTATGTCGGATCGCATTATCGCGTTTTTCGTTGCGCCGCACGGCAGCGGCTGGGCGCCGTCAGTCCTTGCTGGTGACGGTGTAGCCCTGCTGGTTGCCGTGATCGGTGAGCGCCTTGCTGTAGTTGACGAAGGCTTCCTCCAGAGTGATGTCCTCGCTGTAGGCCTTGGAGATCTGATCGCCGAAGGTGGACTGCGCGTACGGGTTGTACGGCAGGTATTGGAAGGCGGAGACCTTGCGCTGGGCGGCTTCGGAGAGAATCTCGTTCACGTTCTGGCCGCCGAAGTAGTCGTTGACCTTCTTGTTGGCTTCAGTGTTCGGATCGGTGAAGGAGTCGGAGGAGAGGATCTTCTTCAGGCTCGGGAAGGTGCCGGTGTCGGCCATGGTCTGGGCGCCGTCGCCGTGGGTCAAGTATTCGACGAACTTGTAGGCCGCGGCCTGCTGCTTGGACTGGGAGACGACCGCGAGTGCGGAGCCGCCGTCTTCAGCGGAGACCTCGTCACCTTCGTTCCACTGCGGGAGCTGGGCCACGCGCCAGTTGCCGGCCTGGTCAGGAGCGCCGTTCATGAGGTTAACCGGCATCCATGCGCCGATGGTGAGAGTGGCGATGTCGCCTTCGTTGAGCGCACGGTTCCAGTCGTCGGACCAGTTGGCGATCTTGGTGTCGACGAGGTCTTCGTCGATGAGCTTCTGCTGGAATTCGATGTACTTCTTCATGCCGGAATCCTTGGTCATGTCAATGGTGATGTTCTCGCCATCAACCTTCCACGGCTGCGCACCGGCCTGCCATGCCTGGGCGGTGAAGGGCTGGTATTCCATGGAGGAGCCGGAATTGTTGGTCATGTAGGCGCCGATAGCCTTGACCTTCTTGGCTGCCTCGTAATAATCGTCCCAAGTCTTGATCTGGGAGCCGTCGACGCCGGCCTTCTTGAGCACGGCATCGTTGTAGAAGAAGACTTCCGGGCCGGAATCAATCGGCAGCGCATACGGCTTGCCATCATACTGTAGCTTGCTCCACGGGCCTGCGGAGAAGTCGTCTTCGAGCTTGTCGGCACCGTAGGCGGTGAGGTCAACGAGGTCGCCGGTAACCGCGAACTGGGTGACGGTCGGATCTTCCAGCATGACCACGTCGGGGGCACCCTTGCCTGCCGCGACGGCGTTGCTCAGTGCGGTCTGGGTGTCGGATGCGGTGCCGGTGTTGTTGAATTTGACGGTGATTCCGGGATTGGCCTTTTCGAAGTCGGCGATCAGGGCCTTCATGGTGTTGCCGGTGTCCCAGCCCCAGAAAACGAGATCCGCCTTGTCTGCGTCTCCGGCGTTGGCCTTGGCGTCGTTGCCGCCGTCGCTGCCACCGCAGGCCGCGAGGCTGGCGAGGGTTGCCACTGCTGCTACCGCTGCGAGAGCCTTCTTCATGTTGCGCATGTTCTTTTCCCTTTCTGCCATCCGCTTCGCATGCTGATTGCATGTCGGTCGCATATGTTTCGGAACATCCGCCGCGGAATGCACATGCCGTGCTTTCCACTTGGTGACGTTTGTATGTTCGCGACCTGCCAAACAATACCCCCGTGGTGATGTTTGGACTGGTAGGATGGCTTTGTTTCCTTTCTGATACAACCGTGTACCATTAGCTCCGATGATACACGGTTGTATCAAGGTGTCAAGCAAACCGGTTCGATAGCCCCCCTGCAACTGTTGTGCGCTATTGAAGCGCCAACGAAATCATCGGCGTTTCGCACAAACAGAATGACATCGTTTGCACAATAATCTGCGATTGTCCGCGCATCTCAACCAAAAAATGGATCGCAAGAAAGCTACCTCACAAGAGAAAACATATAAAGAACATATACAAAGGAGGTCTGCGAATCGCAAACCTCCCAAAACAACGCATACGACGAAGAGACGGACTCCGCACCGCTCGATGAGCCTACAAACTGAGGAACAGCTCGTGAATGCGGGTATCGTCGGTCAGTTCGGGGTGGAACGCCGTAGCGAGAATCTTGCCCTGACGCAAACCGACCACATTGCCGTCGACCGACGTTTCGACCGTGGCCCGCTCGCCGACCTCGGCAACAAACGGTCCGCGAATGAACACCAGAGGGAAATCCTTGAGCACCACCGACGTATCCGAAGCCTCGGAAGCCCCCTCCTCACCAGCAGCCGCGGAAATCGCAGAAGAGACAGACTCCCCCGACGCAACCACCACAGCATCCGCATCGTCAGAAGCGCCGAAATCGGCGGACGCAGCGAACGAACCAAGCTGACGTCCATACGCATTGCGGCGCACGACCGCATCCAACGCGCCAAAATAGACGTTCTCGTCGTTATCGAGACGACGAGCAAGCAAAATCATGCCCGCGCAGGTGCCGAATACCGGCTTTCCAGCGGCGATATGCGCGGCGATCGGCGCGGAGTGCGCCTCAAAAAAGCCGGTCGAACGCAGCAATTTGCCTTGCGTGGTGCTTTCGCCGCCAGGCAGAATCACGCGGTCGATCGAATCGTCGAAATCCTCGGCGGCACGCAGCAGTTTCCACGGCGCACCAAGCCGATCCAGCATCGCCGCATGCTCGGCGAACGCGCCTTGCACCGCAAGGATGCCGGTCACGCCATGCTGTGCAGAAGCCGCACCTTCGGCAACGTCAGTCGATTCTTCCTTCGAAATGTATTCAACGGCAACAACCATCGGATCTCCTTACCCGAACCATCGCGAATCATGCGAAACGGGCTGCGCGCGGCGCATCGAACAGACATGCCGACAGCCGCACGCAGCGCACAGCGCACGAAATTACAGCGCAATCACTCGCCGCGAGCGGCCATGATGGTTTCGATCTCGTCTTCGTTGATGCCGACCATGGCCTCGCCGAGGTTCTCGGAAAGGCGTGCGAGCAGGTCGGCGTCCTGCCAATTGGCGGTGGCCTGCACGATGGCGGCGGCACGCTTGGCCGGGTCTCCGGACTTGAAGATGCCGGAACCGACGAACACACCTTCGGCACCCAGTTCCATCATGAGCGCGGCATCGGCCGGAGTGGCCACGCCACCGGCGGCGAAGTTGACGACCGGCAGACGACCGTTGTCGTGCACATACTTGGCGAGATCGTACGGCACGGCCAGCTGCTTGGCGGCCTCATACACCTCGTCGTCGCGCAGGGAGACGAGCTCGCGGATCTGCTTGTTCATGGTGCGCATGTGGCGCACGGCCTGGATCACATCGCCGGTGCCCGGCTCGCCCTTGGTGCGGATCATGGAAGCGCCCTCGGCGATACGGCGCAGCGCCTCGCCCAGGTTCTTCGCGCCGCACACGAACGGCACGTCGAACTGGTTCTTGTCGATGTGGTACACGTCGTCGGCGGGGCTCAGCACTTCGGATTCGTCGATGTAGTCGATTTCGATGGCCTGCAGAATGCGGGCTTCGGCAACATGGCCGATACGAACCTTTGCCATGACCGGAATGGACACGGCTTCCTGAATGCCCTTGATCATGGCCGGATCGCTCATGCGGGAAACGCCGCCGGCAGCACGAATATCGGCCGGAATACGCTCGAGAGCCATCACCGCGCATGCGCCCGCGTCCTGTGCGATCTTCGCCTGCTCCGGGGTGGTGACGTCCATGATCACGCCACCCTTGAGCATCTGCGCCAGATTCTTGTTCAGTTCGTTCCTGTTGTTGGCCATCGCCAGCCTTTCGTCGAATCGTATTCCACCCTGCTGCAGAGCGGATATCTCTTGACACAGATACTAACGATTTTTCGTTACAAAATCATGTGAACTGAATATTTGCACGTCTTAAAAAGTTGCTTTTCTTAAATTCTGACTATCATTTTCATGATTGTTTCATTTTCTTACGATTTCGATTCTGCCGACGATTCCGCAATTTCATTCGCTTTTCTTGCCTGATATGCGCCATTCGCTTTCGATTCGCGCGCACGGCTCCTTTCGACCGCACTTTCGATGCACGCTATAAGAAATACGAATGACGCATGATTTTCATACGACCACATTGCGGACGGGGTGCGATGCGCACGTACTTGCGCGACGCTCTACATACGCAATATGCGATCGGCGACGCGCATGGTGGAATCGCGGTGCGACACCAGCACGACGGCACTCCCCCGCTCGGCGAGATTGTTGACCGATCCGAGGATCACCGACTCGTTATAGGCGTCAAGACGGCTCGTCGGCTCGTCGAACAGCACCAAATCGGCGTCGCGAAGGAACATGCGGGCCAATCCGATGCGTTGCTTCTCACCCTCCGAAAGGCGGCCACCCAGCTCGCCGACCTGCGTATCCAAGCCGTTCGGCAGCGCATCGACCAGTTCGAGCGCGGACGCCTTGGCGAGGGCTTCGCGCAATACGGAATCGGGAATGTCGTGCGCGAGATCCGAATCGGAGGAATCAGCGGAATCACCACCAGCATTACTGCTGGAATTACTACAGAAATTACTGCCAGAATTACTGCCAGAATCCGAAAAATCGGCGTCATTGCAGGCAATAGCGAGATTTTCGCGAATCGTTCCGTCGAACAGATACGTCTCCTGTCCCATCATCGTCTGCACGCGCCGACGCCATCCGGCGTCAACCTGCGGCAATGGAACATCCGACAGCGAAATCGTGCCGGAATCCGGATCCCAGTAGCGCATCAGCAGTTTCAACATCGTTGATTTTCCACGCCCGGACGGGCCTTGAATACCGAGAATGCCCTGCCGTGAAACATCGAGTGAAACATGGTCGAGCACCGGTTGCGAGGCGATGCCGGCACCTTGTTCGCCGGAGGATTGCGCTTCCGCGGGGCGTGCCGGACTCATGCCAGTCGCATGCTCCGACCGCCCGTTTGGCGTGCGTTCGCCGGAAATACGGGCGCCGGATCCATAGCCGAATGTGACATCGCGCATTGTCATGCCCTGATATTCCGGGCGTTCGCTCCCCTGCTCGACCACAGCGGGAGCCTCATCCATCAACGCGAACAGGCGGCGTGCCGAAGCAAACGTTTGCGTCAGATTCGCCGGCAACGCACTCAACGCAAGCGTCGGCCCAAACGAGCTGGCGAGCAGCACGAAAGCCGCAACCAACGCTGGGGCGTTCGATCCCACGGAACCCATCCACATCAGGCCTTCCGACATATCGGCGGCAGTGGAAACCGCAGTGCACAACGTCATCGCAAGGAAAGCCGCAATCGCCGTGAACAGCATCACCAATACCGCGCCAAATCCTGCAAAATCGCCATTTTTCACGCTCAGACGCACACGTTTGACCCACAGCGAGCGCGTGCAACGCTGAATGGACGCAAGCCGGGCATCGCCTTGGCCGAAGCGGATGATTTCGCCGATGCCACGCATGTCGTCAAGCATTTCGTCATCGAGGGCGGACGACTCCTTGCGCAGTTCCGGACCGATGCCGCGCACCGCGGATGCAAAGAGTTTCGGCAGTATGACGCCGATAATGAGGTGCGCGATGATGAGCGTCGCCGCGAGGGGCGGACTGAGGGTGAGTAGCGCGAGCGCGTAGACGACGGTAGTCACAATGGCGATGACGACCGGGCTGATGGTGTGTGCGAAGAAGATTTCCAGCAGTTCCACGTCGGTGGTGACCAGTGCGATCAGGTCGCCTTTGCCTTTGCCTGCAAGCTTGGCGGGGGCGAGACGGCGCAGGGCCGCGAAGGCTTTCGCACGGAATAGCGCAAGCAGACGGAACGCCACGTTATGGTTCATGAACTGTTCGGCGTAACGCATGCCGCCGCGGATCAGCGCGCATACGGCCATGACTGCGAGCGCCGCGGGAACGCTGAGGTTCCAGACCGGCGAGCCGACTGCAGCGAAGGCCGCCGCGATGCCGAACACCGGCAGGAAAGTGGCGGCGAGATGGCCGAGCGTGCCGCAGACGCACGCGACGATCATGTACTTGCGCTGCGGCCCAACCTCCTTCAACAGGCGCGCAATAAGGCGAGACGTGGGCATTGTCTTCGCGTCCGATTCTGTCGAATCGGACATCCGAACGCCCGTTTTCGCACCCTGTGCGTCCGTTTCTGCAGAATCGGACATCCGAGACGTAGTTTCGGCACGCTGCGTGACCGATTCGGGAGAATCGGACAACTGAGCGGTGTTTTTAGTGAGTTGGTTGTCCGTTTCTGCGGAATCGGACACTTGGAGACCCATTTCCGCACGCTGCGTGACTGATTCTGCAGAATCGGACGCTTTAAGTGCGTGGGATGCAGAGGTGGAATGGGTTGCGTTATTGCGTAGACCTATGTTTTCCACGGTTTGTTGGGCGTGGAACAGTTTGGCGTATGTTCCGTTGGCACGCATGAGTTCCGCATGCGTGCCTTGTTCCGCCACGCGCCCGTGTTCGAATACCACCACATGGTCGGCGTCGGCTGCATTCGCCATGCGGTGCGTCACCATGATCACGGTTTTGCCCCGATCCGCAAGCGCCCGAATGGTTTGCAGAATCAGGGTTTCGCTTTCCACATCGACGCTGCTGGTGGCTTCGTCGAAAATGTAGACGGCAGGCTCCCGCAGCAATGCGCGCGCAATGGCGATGCGTTGCTTCTGCCCTCCCGACAGGTTGCTTGCGCCCTGTTCGATGGCCAGGTCAAGTTCTTGCGATTGCGCACGCACGAAATCGCTGATATGCGCCGCTTCCAGCGCTTGCCACAGTTCGCTTTCGGTGGCATCCGGCTTGACCATCAGCAGATTGTCACGCAACGTTCCTGCAAAAAGGTGGCTTTGCGCCGCCACTATGGCGATTTCCCTCGTAAGGGATTCGATGGAAAGATCGTTGATTTGGTACCGTTGCGTCGAGTTGTTTCCTGTGTTTCCGGATTGCAGCCACATACATCCTTCATATCCGGAAAGATTTCCGGAGAGCAGTTCGACGGCGGTGGATTTGCCGGATCCGGACGGACCGACGATGGCGGTCACCTGCCCGCGCCGCGCAGTGAAAGAGACGCCATGCAATGCGACGACCGAACCATCATCATCTTTCGACATGCCTGTTTTTCCAGCACCAACCACACCGGACTTCCCCCCGATTTGTCCAGTTTTTCCAGTTTCCATATCCGCCGTCACAGCCGTATCCGCAGCCACACTCACAGCCGCCGCAGCGTCCGTATTCACGTCCACATATCGGAACGACACGTCATCAAAGCACACGTCCACACCGTTATCGGAAGCGCCGAATTCCGGCATTTCCTGCATCCCATGCGCAGGAATCGGCGTATCAAGCAATGCGAAAATACGCTTGGTCGAAGTCATGCCGTTCATCGCAACATGGAAGAACGACCCCAATTGGCGCAGCGGAATGAAGAAATCCGCGGAAAGAAGCACTATCAGCAGCACGCCGGCAAGCGGCAATGCGGCACCACTCGCATACTGCCAGATCGATACGCCCACGCCGGCCGCGGCACCCCCGTATGCGACGACGTCCATGGCGGTGAGCGAGCGCAGCTGAATTTGCAGAACATTCATGGTCATTACGCGGAATTGTTCCGCTTGCTCGCCCATTTTCTTGGCGGCATGCGCATCCGCGTCAAAAGTTTTCAGCGTTTCAAGACCTTGTACATTGTCAAGAAACACAGATCCCATGTCGGTGTATTTTCCCCAATATTTTTTGAATACTCGGGCTGCGCGCATTGCGACCATGCCAACAATCAATACAATCAACGGCGCGCATACAAGCAATGTAACAGCCGTCGGCATATTAATCGGCGCAACTATAAAAAATAATGTTACCGGTGCGAGAATCGCATAAAACAGTTGCGGTAGGAATAATTCGAAGAAGCTTTGGATTTGTTCGATGCCTTCACCGGCAGATTGCACCACGTCGGCAGTGCTGATATGTTGCGAATATGATGGTCCGATCGCAAGCATTTTATTAAAAAGCTGTTCACGTAACGCGAGTTTGACACGCTCAGCCGCTTCCGCGCCGAAATAGGCCGCTGCGCGCATCATCAGAAAACGCAGTACCGCACAGACCACGATCGCCAGCACGCATCCGACGTATGTTTCCGCACTGAATCCGCCGTAGCCAAAGCCGATGAACAGGCGGGAAATCAGGCCACTATCACCCATGGAGAACATGGGGTCGAACGCCGATTCCACCACGGCAAGCGCCGGCGAAAGCATGACCACCACCGTCACCACGAACACGACGTTGGACAGCAGTCCGACCCATTGGCAGAGCACTTTCGCCGCAACCAACCGCCCCACGCCGGGAGCGAGGGAAAACAGCCTCTTGTCAAACATAAACACCTTCCGTCCAATGAGCGCACTCGCGTTGCCAGCTCGCCTACGGCCCAAAGCGCAATCGCCATGCATCCAACAAACGAATCGCAACAGGCCAATACGGGAAAACCGGTGCGTGGCAAACCGTTTTCAGCCTATCCAAGGCAGCTCGCAATCGTCAAGGGCGCATTGCATACAGCGAACCGTCGCAATCGAATTGCCATAATCGACCTCAAATCAGCAACGTTGAAAAGAGAAAGGCTGGATGTTCGCCGTTGAGCAGGCAGCCCTCTGACGCAAGGGGTAAATTGCGTCACTCGTGAGTGTACTCGATAAAAAACGCTCGCACCACCATTTCTTCGCATTTCGCTGGTTTTACGGTCCTTTCGGGGATATATGGGAAGCATGGCGGCTCCCCCGCAACCGTTACGTCAAGCCTTTTTTTCGAACGGATACAGCGCGACACCAAACACTTGATTTTTGACGGAATAGCACCATTTGTCAGTTCATACAAAGTTGATGAAATATTTCTTGTCGCTTCTCACAATGCAGACTTACGGCCCCGTAACTTAGAATGTGCAAGGTGCGCAAGGGGTAGGAAACGCGGACACACGGTTTGTATCGCTCCCGCACGCATCACAAGCAGAAATACGCGGAAACAACGCAAAAACCGCGAGAAAGAGAACGCTTCATGCTCACCGAGTACACCACCCCGGGCGAATCCGTTGAGGTGCGCGACGACGAATCCATCTATTCCCTGCTTACTGGACGCATAGCGCGCACTGGCGAAGATACCGTGATCGCGGAACACAAAACCGCCCCCGGCCAATGGACGAAGGTCACTACCGGCGAATTCCACAATGCCGTGCTCGCCGCCGCAAAAGGCCTCATCGCATTCGGCATCAACAAGGGCGATGCCGTCACCATCTTCTCCACCACCCGCTACGAGTGGGGCGTGCTCGACTTCGCACTGGCCGCCATCGGCGCGGTGAACGTGCCGATCTACGACACTGATTCCGCGGCGCAGGCCGAGCGTATCCTCAACGATTCGGATGTGAAACTGGCCATCGCCGACAATCGCGAGCGCTTCGACCGTCTCGACTCCGTAATCGACCGCTGCCCGTCTCTCAAGCACATTCTGATGCTCGATTCCAACGCCATGGGCGCGTTGGAAGGCTTGGGCGTCACCGTGTCCGACGAGGAGCTGGAAGCGCGCATCGATTCGGTGCATGCAGACGATCTGGCCACCATCGTGTACACGTCCGGTTCGACGGGAGCTCCAAAGGGTGCCGAGCTTTCGCACCGCAATTTCATATCGATCACGCGCGCAGGCAGTCTGGCGTTGCATGAGATCGTTCTCGAAGATCATCCGCGACTGCTTCTCTTCCTGCCGCTCGCCCACTGTTTCGCACGGTTCATCCAGTACGCGTCGATTGCTTCCGACGACGGCGTGGTTGGTTATCTGCCGGACACAAAGACGCTGCTGCCCGATTTGCGTTCCTTCGAACCGACATATCTGCTGGGCGTACCACGAGTGTTCGAGAAGGTGTATAACGCGGCCTCCCGCAAGGCCGGCACGGGTTGGAAGGGACGCCTGTTCCTCAAGGCTGCCGAAGCCGCACGCGATTGGTCGCGCATGCAGCAGGCCGGCGAACGCCCGACCGCCAAGCAGATCGCGCAGCATCTTTCGTATGAGGCTTCCGTATACCGTACCGTGCGTAGCGCTCTCGGCCCGCGCATCCGCTACGTGGCATGCGGTGGTGCTCCTCTGGACGTGTCTCTGGCGCATTTCTTCAACGGTATCGGCCTGCCGATGATTCAGGGTTACGGTATGACGGAAACCGCTGCGCCGTTCGCCGCGACCCGCGTCACCGACAATGTGATCGGCACTGTCGGCCAACCGGCTCCGGGATCGTCTGTGCGCATTTCCGATGATGGCGAACTTCAGGTGAAGGGCCCGAACGTGTTCAGGGGCTACCACAACCTGCCTGAGAAGACGGCGGAAGCGTTCACCGAGGATGGGTGGCTGAAAACGGGTGATTTGGCGTCGATTGACGACGGGGGACGTATTACGATCACCGGCCGTAAGAAGGACATCATCATCACCGCCGGCGGCAAGAACGTTTCTCCGATTCCGATGGAGCAGGAGATTGTGAAATGTCCGATTGTGGAGCATGTGGTAGTTGTCGGCGACAATCGTCCGTTCATCGGTGCGCTGATCACGTTGGATCCGGAAGGATTGGAGGCTTGGCTGCCTTCCATTGGACTGTCTGCCGATACGCCGTTGGATCGCGTGGCTGCGACCGCCGCCGTTCACGACGAAATCCAGAAGTACGTCGACAAGGCGAACGCGACCGTTTCCCGCGCCGAATCCGTACGTAAGTTCGTAGTGCTGGATACCCAGTTCACGCAGGAAAACAAGTGCCTGACCCCGTCGCTGAAAGTGGTGCGTCCGGCAGTGAACCGCGTGTTCGCACAGGTGATCGATCAGCAGCTGTACTCCGGCAAGCGCTGAATCGCATAATGCATAAAAGCGTGGGGTACGAGAGAACGTTTGTATTCTCTCGTACCCCACGCTTTTGTTCTGTCTGTACAACTTTCAAGGAATGCAAACGAGCGCCGGTGATCGGAAGCGATCCGACCCGCCGGCGCTCATATGGCAGAGATTAGTGATGAATCCAGAATGGCTAACGAC
>OCPP01001090.1_pt1 | contig 15874 bp, 9 predicted proteins | sample 1538211 | NCBI WGS metagenome assembly OCPP01 (sample SAMEA2580193, study PRJEB22360) | human gut metagenome | biome: human gut; feature: human-associated habitat; material: faeces | place: Denmark | collected 2008/2010
TCCGCCGCCGTGTTGGGACCCGGCAGGTTGTGGCCTTTGGTGCCGCCGATGTAGCGGTACAGCGGCTGGCCCGCGGACTCAGCGGAGGCGTACAGAGCAGCCAAGGACACGCCGAGGATGGCGTTGGCGCCCAGACGACCCTTGTTCGGGGTGCCGTCGAGCTCGATCATGACCTCATCGAGAGCGCGCTGGTCGGAAGCATCCATGCCGATGACCTTCGGAGCGATCTCTTCGTTCACGGCCTTGACGGCATTGAGAACACCCTTGCCCTGATACACGGACTTGTCGCCATCGCGACGCTCCCAAGCCTCAGCTTCACCGGTGGAAGCACCGGACGGAACGAGGCCCAGGCCCTGAGCACCGTCTTCGGTGTCGAGAACGACCTCAACGGTCGGGTTGCCGCGGGAATCGAGAATCTGACGCGCGTAAACGCTTTCAATTACTGCCACAACTACTCCTTATAAACGTTAGGTTGTGATGACATTGCCTAGAATAGTGCGTTTTGTGGACGTATGGCAAACTTATCCGACACGATTTGTGTGAACGCTCACACAAATCGTGTCGGATGCGTCTGGAACTTCACCTGCTATTTCCTTGGCGTTGGCTTCCAGTCAAGGTCATCCAGCAATTGGTTCGTCCAACCAACGATTTCATCAGAGCTCATTGGACCAGATCCCAGCGAACCTGCGAACGGCGCGGGAATCAGGTACGTTTTAGTCATCGGACGGTATTGAATGCCCTTGTAGATTCGGGCCATGCGCATTTGCACGGATTCTCGCGGCTCGAATTTGGCGACACGAACGTTACGGCCTTGCCCGATGATTTCGGTAATGCCCAACTTCCTTGCCTTGAACCGAAGTCTCGCCACATCGAACAGCGCCTCGAAATCGACCGGAGGCTTGCCGTAACGATCCGTAAGCTCATCACGCAACTCGTCAAGATCGGCTTCCGTACGAGCACCCGCCAACTTGCGGTAGGCTTCCAATCGCAATTTGTCGGAATCGATGTAGCTGACGGGAATGGACGCTTCGATCGGCAGATCGATGGTGACAGCAACCGATTCCGTACGTTCCGGTTCCTTGTACTGCTCGACGGCCTCGGACACCATGCGCACATACAGATCGAAACCAACACCCTCGATATGCCCGCTCTGCTCGTCGCCCAGCAGATTGCCGGTGCCACGCAGCTCAAGATCCTTCATCGCCACGTCAAAACCTGAACCGAGCGCAGTGTTCTGCGCGATGGTGGCCAGTCGGTCATGCGACTGCTGGGTCATCGGCTTGGTCGGATCATATAGGAAGTACGCGTAGGCACGCTCACGGCCTCGCCCGACACGACCACGCAACTGATGAAGCTGGCTTAGGCCGAAACGGTCGGCATGATCGACGATCAACGTATTCGCATTGGAAATATCAAGACCGGTTTCGATGATGGTGGTGCATACGAGCACATCAATGTCGCGATGCCAGAAGTCTCGGATCACACCGTCAAGCTGCTTCTCCCCCATCTTGCCATGGGCGATGCCGACATGCGATTCCGGCACCAGCTCGTGAATCTTCGCGGCAACCGAAGCGATGTCTTGCACTCGGTTGTGCACGTAGAACACCTGGCCACCGCGCAACAGCTCACGCCTGACCGCAGCAGTGACCTGAGCATCCTCATACGCGCCAACGTAGGTAAGCACCGGCAAGCGGTCTTCCGGAGGCGTGGCCAACGTGGACATTTCACGAATGCCTGTAACGGCCATCTCCAGCGTTCGCGGAATCGGTGTCGCCGACAGACTCAGCACATCCACATTGGTACGCAGCGCCTTCAACGTCTCTTTGTGTTCGACGCCGAAACGCTGCTCCTCATCGATGATGACCAGTCCCAGATCCTTGAATTTGACCTTCGGTCCGAGCAGTTTGTGCGTACCGATCACCACATCGACGGAACCGTCTTCAAGTCCCTCGATGGTGTCGTTGATCTCCTTGGTGGTTTGGAAACGGCTCATCGCCCTTACTTCCACCGGGAATCCTTCAAAACGTTCGGTGAACGTCTCGAAATGCTGTTGCACCAGCAATGTGGTCGGCACCAGCACAGCCACCTGTTTGGAATCCTGCACCGCCTTGAATGCGGCACGTACGGCGATTTCGGTTTTGCCGAATCCCACGTCGCCGCAAATCAGGCGATCCATCGGCACGGGCTTTTCCATATCGGATTTGACTTCGTCGATGGTGGTCAGCTGATCAGCGGTTTCTTGGTACGGGAAAGCGTCTTCCAGTTCTTTCTGCCAGGGGGTGTCTTTGCTGAAGGCATATCCCTGCATACGTTGACGTGCCGAATACAGTTTGACCAGATCTTCGGCGATTTCGTGCACATGCTTACGTGCTTTCGCCTTGGTGGCAGCCCAGTCGGATCCGCCCAGTTTGTTGAGTTTTGGAGCGTCGGCACCGATGTATTTGCTGACTTGGTCAAGCTGGTCGGTGGGGATGAACAGTTTGTCGGCAGGTGCGCCGCGCTTGCTGGATGCGTATTCGATGACCAGATACTCGCGTGTGGTCTGGTTGGCGCCCGCTCCGATGGTACGCTGGCGCATTTCGAGGAACCTGCCGATGCCATGCTGCTCATGCACCACGTAATCGCCGGCTTTGAGCTCCATAAGGTCGATGGCCTTACGGCGACGTTTCGGTGTTTTTGCCTGTCCCGCGGCCGATGTACGTCCGGTCAGGTCGCGTTCGGTAAGCAGTGCGACTTTCGCGGCATTATCGACGAATCCGTCGATGGCACGCGATCTGATGCAGTCGAAGTTGGCGATTCCCGTTTCGTTGATGGCACGTTTGAGTCGAACAAGAGTGCCTTGCGCTCCTGCAGTGACGGTGACGGCATAGCCGGCATCAAGAAGACCTTCGATACCGGAAGCTGTCTTGGCCTCATCTCCGCGATATTCTCCAGGATTGGTGGCGTCGAGCTGAACGCGGCCTTCCCTACTGGAGTCCACACCGAAACTCGTAAGCTTCCATACGTCATGCCTAGAGAACACCAGTGAGGAAATCGTTTCCTCAAAATCGTAGAAATTCGCCTGATCGAATGTGATTGGAGCACCGGCACCATGACCGGATGCAGCAACATGCCAACTGGCTGCAAGGAATTCATTAGCCGTTTTGGCAAGATCGTCGGCAGCGCGACGCAATTTTTCCGGATCGGACAGCATCACCAACGCACGCTTGGGAAGCATGCCCTGCACCGGTTCCATATCATCGACCAATGCGGGAAGCAACGATTCCATGCCTTCGACAGGAATGGCGTTGGCAATGGATTCAAGCATGTCTTCGGCGTTTGGAATGGAGCCGATCAGGGATTTCGCACGCACGCGCACCTTTTCGGTCAGCTGCAGCTCACGGCATGGCGTGGCCCAGACCATCGGAATGTCACTGCCATACGTACGCTGGTCGGATGCATGGAATTCCTTGATGGTATCGATTTCGTCACCGAAGAATTCGATACGAACCGGATGCGGCAATGTTGGAGGAAACACGTCGATAATGCCGCCTCGCACTGCGAATTCACCACGATCCATCACCAAGTCGACTCGAGTATACGCATTCTCCACCAGTCGATGCGACGCCTCATCGAGCGCCAACTCCTCACCTTGGGAGAACACCAGCGGCTCCACATCCCCCAAGCCCGCAACCACAGGCTGAATCAGGGAACGCACCGGCATGACGAGAATCCTGATGGGGCCAAACAGCTTGCTTCCCTCTTGAGGGTGCATCAGTCTGCGGAACACCGCCATACGGCTCGCCACGGTATCGGCGCGAGGCGAAAGACGTTCGTGCGGCAAGGTTTCCCACGCTTCAAGCTGTGCCACATCGTTTGGATCGCCGGAATACCACGAACGAATCGCCTCAACCATTTCCTCGGCCTCGCGCCCGGAAGCCACCACAAGCACAACCGGTCGTGTTCCCGCTGCCCCGGCAGCGAGCGCCGGACGCAATCCTTCGGGAACGCCAACGGTGATGCTGGGGTCTATGTCGGATTCCGGCACTTCGATCTCGTCGGAAATCAGCGCACGAAAATCCTCATCGGTTTCGAGTACGTCGAGAATGCCAGCCAGCGAACCTGACGTCGGCAGTTGCACCGGTTCAGCGGCCATTGAACTGCTCCTGAGCCTTGGCGAGGCCGTTGAAGATGATGGTTTCCGCCGCGTCGGCACCGTCGGCAAGGAATTCCGGAAGCTGCTTGCGCTGATCCGGACCGAATCCGCCCAGCACCCAATTCACCGTGTTGTCGTGGGCGTGGGCGCCGCGTTGCGCATGACCGACTCCCATGCGCACTCGGGCATACTTTGGCGTTCCCAAGGCACAATCAATTGATTTGATGCCGTTATGGCCGCCTGCGGAGCCACCTGCCTTGACTTTGATACGTCCGAAATCAAGATCCATGTCGTCGTGAATCACCACAATATGGTCTGGTTCAATCTGATAGTAGGCACTGATGGAAGCCAACGCATTACCTGACTCGTTCATGTAGGTGAGCGGCTTTGCCAGGAAGAATTTGACGTTACGGCCAGACAGGTTCATCACGCCTTTGCCGAGCATGGCAAGCCCTTTATGGTCGGAAAAGTTGACCGACCAACGTTCGGCCAACAGATCGGCCGCCATAAATCCCATATTGTGACGGGTGCCTTCGTATTTGGATCCCGGATTGCCAAGTCCTGCGATCAACCAGAAATCAGATGCCATTGAAATCGTTCCATTCATTCGTACATACGTTTGTGCGCGTTCATATTGCGTCACATTGTCTCGTCTTGATAACCGCAAAGATTGTACTTACAGGTCGAGATACCAGTAACTCATGTCACGCATGGTGCCGGTGGAATCGGTGGCGGCAGTTGGCATGAGGCCAAACTGTGTAAAACCGAACCGTTTCATCAGTGCGATCGAACCGGCATTGTCTGCGAAAATAATGCCGCATGCCTTACGCATATTACGCTTTCGACATTCTTCAAGCAGTTTGGTGAGTGTGTATGTACCGACTCCCCTGCCCTGCCATTGCGGATCGATATAATAGGCGAGATCGGTGACGCCGTCGTATCCTGCGCGATCGTAGAAAACGGAAAGCGCGCTGAATCCAATGATCCGCCTCTCTCCGTCATCATCTACCGTTTCCGTAACGAACACCGCGTACGGATCATGGTGCGATTCAACCCATGCTTTGCGCTGTTCGTATGTGCGTGGAGTTATATCGGCCGATGATCCACCTCGTATGACTGCAGCGTTGTAAATGTCGGTGATTGCTTGAATGTCGTCTTGCGTCGCGATGCGGTAGGAATACTCGATCATGTTTTTGAGCATACCGGGCATATGCAGAAGGCGGAAGACCGGTTCCCCATATGGAACCAGTCTCCCGCCTTATGCAAACAGCAATCGTACGGAACTTGTGCGGAAACTACTGCTCGAGTTCGAGCGCCTTGTTCAACGCTTCCTGAAGTTTCTTCTGCGCCTCGCCATAAGCGGACCAATCGCCCTTCTTCATAGCCGCGTCGGAATCCTTCATTGCCTGGGAAGCGTCGTTAAGCGCGCTCTTCAGACCGTTGCTCATCGTGCCGGAGCTACTACCGGTATTGCCGGAACTGCTGTCATTGCCCGAGTCTGTTCCAGATGACGAATCCGTGCCATCGGTTCCGGAAGAACCATCGGTGGAGGCATCGCCGTTGGTATCGGACGTATCAGTCTTGCCACTGGTCGAGCCGTCGACGTTTTCAGCATCGCCAGCGGATGCACCGGAGTTGCCGCCGAACACCTGATCGAGCGCTTCGTCCAACGTGTTGGCGAATCCGACCTGGTCGCCGAAGGCCACCAACACCTTCTTCAACAGCGGGAAACTGGTGGAACCGGAAGACTTGACGTACACCGGCTGCACGTACACCAATCCGCCGCCGAGCGGCAGTGTAAGCAGATTGCCTCGCTGCACATTGGTGGAACCGGATTCAAGCAAATTAAGTTCCTTCGACACGTCGGCCGACGCATTGAAGTTGTTCTGTGCCTGACCGGGGCCTGGCACATTGGAATCCTTCGGCAACTCCTGCAATCGAAGCGTGCCATAGTTCGCGCCGATCTTGCCTTTTTCGTGGCCCGCATCGGAATCGACAGACAGGAATCCCGTCAAAATCTCTCGAGTTGACGTGCCTGCGGGAATATACGACGACGTCAACGAGAACACCGGTTCGTTGGATCCACCGGTCTGCAGCGTCAAATAGTACGGCGGCTGCAGAATGTCGCGTTCCTGAGCCTGCTGGGATTCGGTCGGATCGACCGGAGTCTGCCAGAAATCCTCACCGGAGAAGAACTGGCTGGCGCTCGACACATGGTACTTGGTCAACAGTTCTCGCTGCACCTTGAACAGGCTTTCCGGGTAACGCAGGTGGCTCATCAGATCGCCGGAAATCTCCGACAACTGGTGGTACTGGCCGGGGAAGATCTTCTGCCATGCCTTGATCACCGGATCGGATTCGTCCCACACGTACAGGTCCACGGAACCGTCATACGCATCGACGGTGGCCTTCACGGAGTTGCGAATGTAGTTGGCGTTCTTCGAAGCCAGCTCACTCACCGTGGCCGAAGATTCCGTAGTGGAATCCTTGGAGGCTTCGCCCAGATCGGTCATCTGCGAATACGGGTAGGCGTCAGACGTAGTGTAGCCATCGACGATCCACTTGACACGACCATCCACGACCGCCGGGTACACACGGCCGTCAAGCGTCAGGTATGGCGCGACCTTGGCCACACGCTCCTTCGGGGAACGATCATAGAGAATCTGCGATTCGGAGTTCACACGGTTAGAGAACAGAATCTGGTCGGAGCCGAAACGGATGGCATACAGCAGTCGGGAGAAGATATTACCGATCTTCGGGCCGCCATTGCCACCGAACGTGTTGGTGGCGCCTTCGGAACCGGTCGGGTAATCGAACTCCCACGACTGCGTACCTTCCGGAGCGCCCACGATCGAATATTCGGAAGCGTTCGGCGAGAAGTAGATACGCGGCTCATACTGTTCGGATTCGGTGAGCTTGCCTTGGGTTGGAATACCCGCCTCGAAGAACTTCGGCTGGCCGTCGGCCGTCACCTTGTTGCCGTAGGCGGCCACCACACCATAGCCGTGCGTGTACACGGTATGGTCGTTGACCCAGTTACGATTGTCAAGACCGGCAAGGTCAAGTTCTCGTGCTGCGATCACCGTATCTTGGCTCACACCGTCGACCTCATACTTGTCGACGGCAAGAGTATCGGCAAACGTGTAATACTGCTTGGATTGCTGCAGCTGCTTGAATGTCGGGGAAACGATCTGCGGATCGAGCAGTCGGATCTGCGCGGTCGATTCCGCGGAATCAGCCAACGCACCAGCCTCGCCTTCCGTAGTGGCCTGATACTGTTCGGTCTTCACATTGTTCAGACCGTATGCTTCACGGGTGGCGTCGATATTACGTTGGATATAGGTAGATTCCATTTCCTGCGCGTTCGGATTCACACGGAAACGCTGCAGCAGCATCGGCCATGCCACGGTAAGCACCAAGCTCACCACAATGGCGGATGCGATGGCCACGGTCGGCACCTTCCACGCTTTAAGCGCTTCGGAAGCACGCACCGCAATCGGAGCCTGGCCTTCCAACGCATGCGACTTCATGATCCACACGCCGAGAATCACACCGAGAATGACGGTGATGGCAGCCATGATGAAGGTGACGGGAATCGTGGCGTTGACCGTGGTATACGTGGCACCGGTGATGCGGCTACCCTCCTGCGTGAGGTGGGAGAACACGCCAAGCACCTGATTCGTCGCCCATGCGAACATGTTGAGCATCAGCCAGATGCCGATCTGTCTACGCGCACGCTTGGTGATGTGGAACAGTCCACGACCATGCACTGGCATGGTGATTCGGATGCCGCCCATCATCACATGCGTGACGATGGAGAAGATGATGCCGGCAAGCAGCAGCAACGACACTGCCGACATGATCAGCTTCAAGCCAGGCAATACGAACACATAGAAACCGTTGTCGATGCCGAATTGCGGGTCGGTGGTGCCGAAACTCTGCGCGTTGAACATCAGCAGGATTTCAGACCAATTCGCATTAAACTGCGATCCGAACATCAAGCCGACGATCAATGAAATCACCACAGCCACACGACGTGCACTCTTTGAGCTCACGCCCTTGCCCACTTCGATGGTGTCGCCGTTAATACGAATCGTGGAACCATCGGCAGCATCGGGGCGAGCCCAGATCGCCAGCGACGCGGACAGGAATCCGACCGCGGCGATCAGCAGCGCATACGCCACCCACAGGCCTACCCTGGTACCCAACTGCGTCCAAATCACGCTTTGGAAGCCAAGCTGCGCATACCACATGACGTCGGTGATGAACTGCGCCAAGCCAAAGAACAGGCCGATGATGATGGCAAGCGCCAGCACCACACCGATTAGAATCTTGTTGCCGTTCGACGATTTGCGCGGACGGTTCGGCTGGCGTGTGATACGCGGACCGGACGGACCTCTTGGAGGCATGTTCGCCGAAGACCGGGCGGTGTTATCACCATCGGTTTCGACATTGAGAATGATGGGATCATCGTTGCCGGATTTATTGGCACGCTGCCCTTGGGAGCGGTTCGGACCGCTTTCCGGGTCGAACATGGGACCAAACATATCAAAAAAAGACATACTAATAGCCTATCGACAGGCACGGAACGTGCTTTATGCCGCTAGCCTAATGTTTACGCAATTCACGAACACGAATCCACCCGTTCTTTTCTTATGCGATCGTATTCGCCATCACCGGCATGTGATAGATAATGACACTATGAGGAGAGTTCACGTTCATTTCGCTCGTTGTGCTGCCGCACTGTGCGCCATCGCACTGCCGCTATCGTTCGCTGGGTGTTCATCCAGCGCGAGTTTGAATGCTGGCTCCAACCAATCCGAGCAATCCAATTCGCAGCAGTCCGATGCATCACATGATGCGCTTGACAAATCCAACGTGCCAAGCGTGGTGGACGACTCGCCGCATGGCAGAGCTGTGGCTGCAGTCAATGCCATGAGTCTTGCAGAGCGCGTCGGTCAGCTCGTCATGGCACCCCTGTATGCGGGATCCGATCCTTCCTCGTTACAGGATCTCATTGTGAACCAGCATGTCGGTTCGGTGCTGATCATCGGCAACTGGAATTCGGGAACGGCCGGTGTCGCCGCAGCCACATCCGCATTGCAATCGTATGCGCCGGCCAATAATCAGCTGTTGATGACCACTGATCAGGAAGGTGGTTTGGTGCAGCATCTGCAGGGTGATGGGTTCGACCAGATGCCTTCCGCCACCAATCAGGGTTCAATGTCGACCAACCAGCTACGGCAATCGGCTGCCGTATGGGGTTCCCAACTCAAGTCGGCCGGCATCAATGTTGATTTGGCGCCGGTGGTGGGCACGGTAACGGTAGATAGGGCTTCCAATGGCCCGATCGGCGCACTGTATCGTGATTTTGGTCTTGATGCGGACGGCAATGCCGACCATGCCAAGGCGTTCATTCAGGGCATGGCGGATTCGGGTGTAGGCAGCGCCATCAAGCACTATCCTGGTTTGGGTTCGGTGACGGGCAACACCGATTTCACCGCCGACGGCATTCTTGATACCACCACCACGTTGGACGGTGCGGAAATCGGCGCGTTCAACAGTACGTTGGAGGCGAACCCTTCCATGGTGATGATGTCGCTTGCCACCTATCAGGCTATTGATCCGAATAATCCCGCCGTGTTCTCCAACGCTTTGGTAACGGATTATTTGCGCAATACGGTCGGATTCCAAGGTGTCATCACTTCGGATTCTTTGTCCGCCACTGCGTTGGGTGGCATTCAGCCAAGTGATTTGGGGGTGCGATTGGTCGATGCCGGAGGTGATCTTGCCTGCATTGGCGCTTCCGATTATGTTCAACCGATTTTGGATGGGCTGAACGCAAAAGCCGCGGCCGATTCCGCTTTTGCAGACAAAGTAACGCAGTCCGCGATTCGTGTGATGACATTGAAATACAGCATGGGACTCGCTTCTTGATTGCGAAATATTGATTGCGGAACATGCAATCGAATATCTTCGGTATAGGAATAATCGCAAGCAAGCAACATAAATATAAGAACAACAATCCCCGTCTTCCGAAATGAAAGACGGGGATTGTTTATGTATGGCCGTTAGTTTCAGCAACAGCAACTGGTGTTGGGATGCTTGCGATCGTATTCCTCTCGCATGCGCCAGTATTCGCGTTCGGTCAGCGGGGTTTCGCAGGGATGTTCGCTTGCGAAATGCTCCAGATAGTGGTCGTATTTCGCTTCTCCGCTGAATTCGCGCACATACCAGACGAATCCGGCCTTGGCTTTCAATAATGCGGACCAGATTCGTCTGACCATGGTGGTGAATCCCTGCATCAGGCTGCTGCCTGTTCCTTCTGCGCCAGCTCATAGCTCTTGGCCGCGTATTCGCGCTGCACCTTCTTTTCGAGCTTGGTGGCGATCAGGCTGGACGGTGCGAACCATTCGGATTCCACGAACGGCTCCTCAGACGTGGTTTCCACACCGAACTTGCCCTTGGCAAGAATCTTCACGGTCTGGTAGATGCCGACGACCAGGAAGACTCCCATCATGACCATGAAGAACACGGAGAGCACGCCGTCAAGGTACGCATTGGAGAGTGCGGCCTTGGCGTTGACCAACGCTTCGCCTTCCAAAGTGCCACCATCGATCAGCGTCTGATACTTGGAAGCGGTGGCGAAGTAACTGATCGGTCCGACGATCTTCTGGAAGTCGGCGGTGAAGGTCACGGCCACATCCCAAACGAGAGGAACAACAGGAATCCACAGGTACTTCTTATAGCCAAGCTTGGCCACGCAAACGGTGACCAGCATGAAGCATGCGGCGGCAAGCAGCTGGTTGGAAATACCGAAAATAGGCATCATGGCGTTGATACCACCATTCGTATCGCACACGCCGACCCACAGCAGGCCACCCCACAGGGCGGTTGCGATCAGTGTGGTGATGATGTTGCCCGGTTTCCACGTCGGATCAGCGAACTTCTTCAGCTTGCGCACGTTGCCCAGCAACTCACCAATCTGATAACGGGCCACGCGGGTGCCGTTGTCAACGGTGGTGAGGATGAACAACGCTTCGAACATGATGGCGAAGTGGTACCAGAAGGCCATGGAGTCATGACCGCCGAGGTAGGACTTGAGGAAGTTGGCCATACCCATAGCGAACGTGGTGGCGCCGCCGGTGCGGGAAACGATGGTGTTCTCGCCAATGTCGGAAGCGGCCTGCTTCAAAGCGTCGGCGCCTTCATAGGTCTTGGCATTGCCGTTCTCGTCGACAGAATCCCAAGTGACCTTCATCTGGTTGCCTTCAATGTCGGAAACCTTCATCGAATCCACGGCCTTGACCGCGGCCTCAGCCCGCTCGTCAGGAGTGGAAGTGGCGGTCAGGGTCACGCCGGAAGCGGTGGAGATCTGCGAGGCGGACATGTTCGTGGAGAAGTAGACGCCCTGGGAAATGGTGATGGCTGCAATCAGTGCGATCACGGCGGTGAAGGATTCAACCAGCATGGAACCGTAGCCGATCATGCGGATCTGGTTTTCCTTCTCCACAGCCTTCGGGGTCAGGCCGGAGCTCACTGCGCCGTGGAAGCCGGAAAGAGCGCCGCACGCGATGGTGATGAACAGGAACGGGAACAGGTCGCCTGCGAAGGTCGGTCCCGTGGAGGTGGACGCGAATTCAGTCAGAGCCGGCATCTGCACGGACGGATTGGCGATGAGAATGCCAAGCACGAGCAGCACAAGCGTGCCGATCTTCATCAGCGTGGACAGGTAGTCACGCGGGGTGACGAGCAGCCAGTGCGGCAACGCGGCGGCGGCGAAGGAGTAGATCACCAGTGCGATAACCAGTTCCTTGGCGTTCAACGTGAACACGTCGGCGATTGCCGGAACGCTGGAGATCCAACCGCCAGCGATGATGTCGATCACGAGCAGCACGAAGCCGAGCACCGTGGTTTCGATAACGCTACGATGCAGGAAACGCTGGAAGCAGCCCATGATCAAGGCGATCGGAATGGTCATACCAATAGAGAACACGGCCCACGGCGAGGAAGCCATGGCCTTGATGGCCACGAGCGCAAGGAATGCCATGGCGATGGCGGTCATCACGATCAGGAAGATCGACAGGATAGTGCCGCCGAACTTGCCCATTTCGTCGGTTGCCATCTGACCGAAGGAACGGCCGCGACGCTTGGCGGAGATCCACAGCATGAGCATATCCTGCACGGCGCCGGCGAAAATCACACCGAGAATGATCCACATCACGGACGGCAGATAACCCATTTGGGCGGCCAGAATAGGACCAACAAGCGGGCCCGCACCGGAAATGCCGGCGAAATGCTGGCCGAACAGCACGCGACGGTCGGCACGTTCGAAGTTGGCGCCGTCATGCACGCGCTCGGCCGGCGTCGCGTTCGCATCGTCGGTACGCATGATCTTGATCTGAATATAGTACGCGTAGAAACGGTAAGCGATCGCGTAGGAGCACAATGCCACAACCACGAACCAGATGGCGCTGATCTGCTCGCCACGGGAAACCGCCAGAATAGCCCAACCAATAGCGCACACAATGGCAATGACGGCCCACAGCAGGGCCTTCGGCCACGTCCACACCATCTTCGGCTTCACACCGACAGGGAGCCCCTTCGAATTGCGGATGACGCGTTCCGCTTCCTCAGGCGTGTAATCATCCTTGAACTCCAGTTTGCCGGGCGCTGGAACCGCGGCATTGGCAGTGCTTGCTGCACTAGTCATATTGTTCTCTCTCGTTAGATATAACTCTTCTATACAGCCAGAGCCGCTCAACACAGCTCCTTATTGGCTAAAGAAAAAGAGTAGGCGCGTCAATCGCATCAACGCATTTCTTCTCACGATATGGGATATCAGCAATAACAACTGTGGAAAATCCCTATAAAACTCACTTCAGATTTGGGCAATCCTACAAAACAGACAATCATGCAAAAACAAGCTGAAGTAATGCCATATACACGACGGTGCCGCCGGCGATCGAGAGCAGCATGTTGCGTTTCCATACGTGCAGCACGACGATCGCGGCGATGGCGATCGCTTCGGGAATGCCGTGGCTTCCAGCAAAAGGATTGACGTTTTTCAGCGAATACACCACCAGCAGTCCGGTCATAGCATACGGAAGCACGTTGCCAAGATAGTCGATGATGTGCGGCGGTTTCTTTGACTCGGGAAAGAGCACGAACGGCAGAAAACGGGTGATGATGGTGCCAAGCACCGCCATCAGTACAGTGACGACGCCCTGCCATGTGGTCATGATCATGACCGCGCCTCCCCTACTTCGTTACGATCCGCAGCGGATTCGACCGCACCATCAGCATCATCACGTTTCCCAACATTATCAGGTTTCAAATCATCCAAATACGGACGCAACATAATGAACATCACCAGCATGGCAATCAACGACGGGATCATGAAATTGTCAGCACCGAACAGCGCCATGCAAATCACCGGCACCACAATGCCCGTCAACGCCGCCATATGGCTTTTGCGTTTCGTTGTCAACCATTGATCCACGAAAATAACCACAAACAATGCGGTCATCACGAAATCCAAACCGGTGGTGTCGAACGTCAATCGCCCGCCGACAATGCCTCCGAGCGTCGCTCCAGCCACCCAAGAAACCTGATTCAGCAGCGACACGAAGAAATAGAACCAGCCGCGGTCAACATCCGCCGGTATTTGCGCGCTGTTGTTGACCGCGAACGTCTCATCACACATGGCGTAAATCAAATACGGTTTTTTCGCCCCCCCCATATTCTTGAAACGCCCCAGCATGGACAGTCCGTAAAACAGGTGCCTTGTTCCCATCATCAGCGCCAACATAAGCGTGGCGAACGGATTGAATGCGGAAACCAGCAGATTCACCGTAACGAATTCCATGGAACCGGTGTAGATGAACGCGCTCATGCACAACGGCCACAGGAACGAAAACCCGCGGGTTCCCATAAGCACTCCGTACGACATGGCCAGAAAGAAGAAGCTGATGCAAATCGGCAGCACTTTGGGGAACGCGGCTTTGAACGCACGCGTCTTCACTCCCCCATTCCGCTGGCTCATCCGCATTCCTCCCTGCCATACGTGGCAAGCCCGTTCGCGACCACAATGCCTTGTAACCACCCAATTGTCTAATCGTTCAATTCATGGTACCGACAGTCATGTTTCGCAAACACCCGCACGCATATCGACATTGCTTATAACGCGTTCCATCGCTCATCCGCTTCGCCCGCCAGCGAAACATGGGCATGCGTTTGACTTCAAGTACTTGAACTTTCTATCTTGGCAACAGAACGTTTTCAAGGAGAGTTATCAGTGAGTGACATGCACGAGGTTCGTCAGGCGTTACTGACCGGCGAACGCGCCGAATTCCAAGCATCAGGCAAGCGATATATCGACACGATTTTCGATGATGGCGAATCACCGTTGAAGCATGCGCATGATATTGAGCTTAAGTCGAGTTCGTTCAAATGGAAGTATCCGCTGTGGTATTGCTCGGATATTTTGGCAAAGGATTGCACATGGTTCGAGATGGCACGCGCGGGCGTGTGGTATACGAATACCATTCGTGTTGAGGATTGCACGTTTGAAGCGCCGAAGAATTTCCGCCGGTGCCATGATGTTGCGTTGAGGAATGTTGATTTCGTCAATGCCGAGGAAACATTATGGGCTTGTTCGAACGTTTCACTGGAAAATGTGAGCGCTCGTGGCGATTATCTGGCGATGAATTGTTCCGATATTAAAGCCTATAATCTGCGTTTGGTTGGCAATTATCCATTTGATGGCGCACGTAATATTGAAATCACAAATTCTCGATTGATTTCCAAGGATTGCTTCTGGAATTGCGAGAATGTGACAGTACGTGATTCATTCATTTCCGGCGAGTATTTGGCTTGGAATTCCCGTAATGTCACGTTTGAGAACTGTACGATCGAAAGTCTGCAGGGTTTGTGCTATGTGGATAATCTCGTATTACGTAATTGCCGTCTAATCAATACGACGCTTGCTTTCGAATATTCGAATGTGGATGCCGATATTCACAGCACTATCGATAGTGTATTCAATCCTTCGTCCGGCACGATTCGTGCGGATGTCATCAAGGAATTGACTCTTGACCCAATGAAGATTGATCCGAACAAGGTGACGATAATTACCGACAACAGGTAAACATCATTGTCAATCAAAAAACAATATTTGAGGAGCTGCAAATTATATCACAGCTCCTCAAATATTTTTTATATCACCAAGCAATCGTCGCTTTACTATTGATTACAGATTGTCGGTATCAATGGCGATGGTTACCGGACCGTCGTTGATCAGTCCAACGCGCATGTGCGCTCCGAAGCGGCCTTCGCGTACTGGCACACCGCCGGATCGCAGCGCTTCGTTGAATTTGATCCAAGTAATGTTGGCATGTTCCGGCTTGCCCGCTTTGACGAAGCTTGGACGGTTGCCTTTCCTCACGTCGGCAAACAACGTGAACTGTGAAATGGACAGGATTTCACCGCCGATGTCTTTGATGGAACGGTTCATTTTGCCTTGCTCGTCTTCGAAAACCCGCAGGTTGAGGATTTTGTGGGCAAGCCAAGAAAGCTGCTCCTCACCATCCTCATCGGTTACGCCTACGAGCAGCATGAAGCCCGGTCCGATCTGCTGCGGTTCGAAGGTGGGGTCGATGGTGCCCAGTTCGTTGACGACGTCGACGCTGGCTTGGCTCACTCGCTGCACTACTACTTTCATAAACCCCGATGACTTCC
>OCPP01001098.1_pt1 | contig 15762 bp, 17 predicted proteins | sample 1538211 | NCBI WGS metagenome assembly OCPP01 (sample SAMEA2580193, study PRJEB22360) | human gut metagenome | biome: human gut; feature: human-associated habitat; material: faeces | place: Denmark | collected 2008/2010
ATATATATTTATAAAAACTATTATTGAATTTATTATTGCTACTGGATATGCTTTGATGCTAAATCCATAAAAAGCAAAAAGTAAAGATCCTACAAGATTAATAAATCTCAATTTAACTATATCTTTCATAAACATGGATATGGCTATTAATATTGATGCTAAATATCCTATCCACTCAATTAAAGGAATACCAAACATACATATAACCCCTAATATACAAATTCTAAATTTTCCTTTTCGTTAAAGAAGTCAGAATAATCAATTTGGAATATTGGTTTCTTAACCCTATCTATATTTATCTTATCTTTTATAAGCTGTGTTAATACACCTACATATGATAAGTCTCCTTGAACTATTGCTCCATAAATTGTTCCATTCTTATGTATAATCTTTTTATAATCCTTTCCTTTTATCTCTACAGCTTCTTCATAAGTATCATCTGGCTTAATAACAGTTCCTAAGGACATTGTTGCTACACCACAAAAATTCATAGTATTTTTACTACCAAAAAAATCTTCCATATATATATCCTTATTGCACATATTGTTGGCTGCAATTAATCCTTCCTTTACTGCAGTTGGCCATATAGGATTTCTTCCACTTATATCTCCTGCTCCATAAACATCTTTAACATTTGTTTCTCCTTTAGGATTAAATATTAAGCCAAATTTATCACATTCAATACCAGAACCTTCTAGAAAACCTACATTAGACCTTACACCTGTACATGCAATGATAAGTTCTCCTGGAACTTCTTCACCAGTATTCAATTTTATTGCCACAGGATTATTATTTTCATCAACAATTACTTTTTCTGCTCTTACATTAAATCTAAAATCCACCCCTTCCTCTTTCAACCTTTCAATATATACATTGGCTGCATAATGATCTAGTTGCAGTGGTAATATCCTATCTCCCATTTCTATCATAGTTACTTTGGCATCATAATCTAACAGACCTGCCATTGCATCTACACCAACAAGACCTGCTCCTAGTATAATAATATTTTTAACTTTTGGAGCTATTTCTTTTATCCTTATGGCATCATCTAAATTTCTTAATCCTATTACATTATTGGCAGTACGCAAATTTTCTATTGGAGGTAGGAATGATGATGCACCTGTTGCCAATACTACCTTTTCATATGGCAAGTCTTCTCCATTATCTAGTTTAAGCTTTTTTTCTTTCGTATCAATGCCTGTTACTTCCACGCCCTTCATCCATTTAATATCATATTTTTTGAAAAACTCTCCTGGAGAAAAGTCTAAATCTTCTATATCACGGCGTCCATCTAAGAAATGATGCAAAATACAACGTGAATATACATATTCATCTTTTGATACTAAGATGATTTCTATATCTTTATTTATTTCTCTTAAAGTCTTAGCTGCATTTATTCCAGCAGCTGAAGCACCTACTACTACATATGCCATCTTATGATTCCACCTCCTGTAAGGTTAATGCTCCCATTGGGCATTTTGCTGCACACTGTGGAGTCTGTTCTTTGACAGTAAGACACATATCACATTTCATAACTTCTCTATTGGTCTGATAATCCATTTTTAATACTCCATAAGGACATGCCATTATGCACATAAAACATGTTGCACATCTGCTTTTATCATAAAGTGCATAGCCAGTTTCATTATCTTTTTGCATTGCACCAGTAGGACATGCATAAACACATTCTGGTCTTGTACAGTGCCTACAATAAATTGGTGCATAATTTCCTTGACTATTAATTACTACATGACCTCTTGTATCTCTTCCTCCATGAGCCACTTTACATGCTGTAGTACATGTTAAACATCCTATACATTTTTTCCTATCAATCTTTATCCTTTTCATAGCTTTTCTCCTAATATACTTTTTCTATGTTAACTGGTACATATTTAAAACTAGGCTCTTTTGAATACTTATCAAAGATAGATGGCAGCACTGAATTTGCCTCTACATAATGCATTGGTGCAAATAAATGATCTTTCTTTACAGTCCTGCTAAATTTAACAATGAAATAATTTATCACTCCATTTGGTGATACTATCTTTATCTTTTCATTTTCATTTATACCTAATTCTTCTGCTAAATCAGGGTTCATATTTACATACCCTTCTTTAACTGAAATAGCATATACATCCTGTATTTCTCTTGTCCTTGTTAGTGTATGCCATTGACCTACAGTAGCTCTGCCTGTGTTAAGTAAATATGGATATTCTTCATTTTGCTTATATTTAACTTCCTCTATATCTTCATAGATAAATTTTGCTTTTCCACTGGCAGTATAAAAATGTTTATCTTCAAAGAGCCTTCTTTCATCTTCTTCTAGCTTTTCTCCTTCCCTAAACGGCCATTGTATACCTCTAGATTCCTTAAGATTTTCATAAGTTACACCAGTTATATCACAAGGAGTTCCTTTAGTACATTGCTTTATAGTATTAAAGGCTATCTCTGGAGTCTTCCATTTATCTAAAAGCTTACCCATTCCTAATGCTTTACCTATACCTAATGCAATATCATAATCTGATAGTTCATTTTCCATCTTTGGAAGTACAGGATCTAACTTAGAAAGTCTTCTCTCAGTATTTATAATTACTCCTTCCTTCTTTAATCCATTAGTTGATGGCAAGAACAAATCACAATACTTAGCTGTTTCAGTATCACTATAAATATCCTGTACCACTAGAAATTCAAGTTTTTCTGCTGCTTTCTTAAATTCATAATCATTTATCCATGATACTATTGGATTAGTGGCAACTATCCATAATGCCTTTATTTCACCTGAAAGTATCTTATCTACTATGACGTTATAAGGCAATGTTGGCTTAGTAGGAAGCATATCTTCATCAATATCTAAAGCTTCTGCAACAGCTTTCCTTCTTTTTTCATCAGTGTATTCTCCTCCACCATAAAGACCTGTAGTATTGCTAAATGCCCTTGAACCCATGGCATTACATTGTCCTGTTATAGAATTTGCTCCTGTACCTGGTCTTCCTATATTTCCAGTCATTAGCGCTAAATTAATAATTCCTTGTGCTGTTCTTACAGCTTGATATCCTTGATTTACTCCCATGGTCCACCAAAATGATACATTTTTACCTTTATGTATTATTTCTGCTAACTCTTTAACTCTCCCCTTAGAAATTCCAGTATATTCTTCCACATCATTTATATCATATTTTTTAATATGTTCTTTAAAACCTTCAAAGTCTTCTGTATGATTTCTGATAAACTCCTCATCAATCCAATTGTTTTCAATAAGTACATTTGCTATGGCATATATAAGATATAAGTCACTCTTAGGTTTAAGATCTATCCATATATCTGAATTACAAGCTGTCTCACTTCTTCTTGGATCTATCACTATAATCTTTTTATCCTTAATTTCATTTTTTAATACTCTACTCCATAATATTGGATGTGCTACCACTGGATTGCTACCAAAAAATATTATTACATCAGAAAGTTCTAAATCCTTTAAAGTATATGGTGGCGCATCAAATCCAAAGCTTTGTTTATATGCTACAACTGATGTAGCCATGCAAAGTCTAGTATTACCATCACCATTACCACCTAAGAAAGTCCTGCCTATGTGACCAATAAGAGCCATCTCTTCAGTGCATAATTGACCTGTACTTAAAAATGCAAAGCTTTCTTTACCATTCTCCTTTTGAATCTTTTTTACACGTTCAGCAAATATATTAAAAGCTTCCTTCCAAGATATCTGCTTTAAATCACCATTTTTATCCTTCAATATTGGAAGTACAGGATTTTCAAATTTAGTATTTTGCTTATCTAAATTAAGTCCTTTTACACAACAAAATCCTGCATTTACTGGATAATCCTCTGTAGGTTTCACCGCATTTATAAAATTTTCTTCGTTAACATGAAAATCAAAATTACATGCTATTGAGCAATAATTACAGGTAGATCTTACTACTTTCATATTGTCCTCTCCTTAATAATAAATATTTAATATACTTATTTTTAATTATTCTTTTTTCTTTTATTCCTTAACTGCTAAAGTTATATAAAAAATTTAGTATTTTTCTTCATCTACTATCATTTAATTATGTAACTGCATAATATGTAATATATAAAATTTTAAGGAGGATTTCTGCATATCAACTGTTATATTTAATTATGCAGAATATTTTAGATACTATGAAAACTATAGCTTATACCAATCCTCCATGGTTAAAAAATTGCTGCTCTGGTCTTGTTCTTCATATAGATTCTGATATATCTTGTCTTAAGCAGTGCATAAGTTTATATAAGTATTTAAATGTAAATGTAATAGGAGTAGTTATTAAAGAAGAAAAACAGCCTCAATATATCCTATATTTATTAAGTAAATACAACCCCAATATATTAGTTGTAACAGGGCATGATTGTAGTAAGACTACTAATCCATACTCTAGAAATATCAATGACTATAAATATTCAAAATATTTTATTCAATCTGTACTACTGGCTAGAAGATATAATCCTGATACTAATAAATTAGTTATTATTGCAGGAGGCTGTGAATCATATTATGAATCATTAATAAAAGCTGGTGCCAATTTTGCCAGCTCTCCTGAAAGAATATCAATTACTATTACTGCTCCTGTATATATTGCCTACAGATTATTTAACACTCCTAGAAACATGGTAGTAACAATGGATTCTCTTTATAATGATTTTCATTTTGACTATGGAAGCTTTGGCGGAATAAACACTTATGGCCAATGTTATAAATAAAAAATAAGCTGTATGTTTATACAGCTTATTTTTTATTTATATAATCCTAATTCAATTATTCTATTTACTAATAATCCTATATTAACTTCTTTTAAGCTCATTGGTACATCTATTATCTTATCTACCATTGTAACTTCTACATATTCAACAAGCTTTCCATCTTCATCAATATAATCAATACAATCATATGTAATTATATCTTCCTTAAGCTGTTTCTTAAGTGCTTTTAAATTATCCATTTCCTTAACTCCTTTGTAAATATTATTATATAAATTATATTATATTCCTTAAGTTATTGCCATTATTTTGCCGGTGTCTTTAGTATCATATCCACCTAATCCTTCAACTTCCTTTTTAAATTGATTACTCTTTATTATTTCAATGATTCTTTCATATTTTTCATCTTCTAATGTTTCTTTTTTAATAATTAAATCATATCTTTCCTTTTGCATAGGTATAAAATCTACTGCTCCAACCTGAAGAGCTACTTTTTCAGTTCCTATACCTACATCTGCATCACCTCTAGCTACAGCACTTGCAATGGATAAATGTGAAGTTTCTTCATTATCATATCCTTTTATATTATTTACATTGATACCTAACTTTTTCATTTTCTCATCCAATAGTACTCTAGTTCCTGCACCTCTTTCTCTATTGATAAGTCTAACTCCATCCTTAGCTATATCTTCCCACTTAGCTATTTTTTTAGGATTTCCCTTTTTAACATAAAACCCTTGAATTCTATATGCTAAATTTATTATTACACAAGATGTTCCTGGTACAAGGCTCCTTACATAAGGTTCATTATAAGTATCACTATGGCCATCCCACATATGACTTGTGCATAATGTGACTTCACCCATATAAAGACTAAGTAATCCCATATAGCTTCCCATATTGGATCTAAGCACCCTATACCCCTCTCCTTGAATTAAATTTGCCAAAATATCTAAAATTATATCCTGCCCTGTTAACACTATAGAATCATCATTATAATCACTCTTTACCTCATGTATCTTATTTAAGTTGCTTTTGCTTAATGTTTTTTTATGTTTTTGATTATCTATATACTCTTTTACATCACTTTTATCGATTCTTAATTTTTTTCCAACCTTATATGCTGGAAGCTCACCCCTCTTAACAAGCTCGTATACAGTGTTTTTAGTTATATTTAATAGCTCTGCCACCTCTATGGCATTTAATGCTTCTTTATTTTCCATAAATAGTTCTGCCTCCTTAGCCTATAATAATTCTATCATGTATTATTTTTTCATGCTATCTTATTGAAATTTCATTACTTTCATGCTATATTAACGATTATAACAAAACATGTTGAAACATATTAAAACATAACAAAACTAATTATATTTTATAAAATTTATTAAATAAAGAGGTATTTTTATTATGATTAAAAGATTAAAATTCTTATCAACCTTATGCTGCTTATCATTATTGTTAACAGGATGTTCTTCTTCAACTGACAAAGAAGATAAATCAATTGAACTTAATATATCAGCTGCCGCTAGCTTAAAGGAAGCTATGGCTGACTTAGAAGCTGCCTATACAAGTAAAAATCCTGAAATATCTTTTGTTGTAAACTATGGTTCTTCTGGATCCCTTCAACAACAAATAGAACAAGGTGCACCTTGTGATTTATTTATTTCAGCTGGTGAAAAGCAAATGACTGCCTTAGATGAAGAAGGATTACTTTTAGATGGTACTAATAAAGATTTAGTAAAAAATTCTTTGGTGCTTATTTCAAACAACAATAGTGAAATTACTTCTATTGATAGCTTAACTTCTGATACAGTATCTAAAATCGCCCTTGGTGAACCTTCTAGTGTTCCTGCTGGTAAGTATGCTGATGAAACTTTGACTTCTCTTGCAATTAAAGACAGTTTAAGTGATAAACTTGTCTTTGCTAAAGATGTTAAAGAAGTATTAGCATGGACTGCTTCTGGAAATGCTGATGTTGGTTTTGTATATTTAAGTGATGCTTTAAGCAACGAGAACGTAAAAATTGTAGAAACTATTTCTGAAGAATACCACTCACCAATTACTTATCCTGTTGCTGTTATTAAAGATAGCCAAAATACTGATGCAGCCAAAGCATTTGAAGATTTCTTATTTACTGACGAAGCTCAAAATATATTTAAAAAATATGGTTATAAATCTGTAGAATAAAATTTTTCAAGGAGGTATGATGCTATGAATTTTTCACCTTTATGGATATCAATAAAAACATCCTTGCTGGCTACACTGATTACCTTTATATTAGGCATAATAGTATCCTACTTGGTTGTTAATTACAAAGGAAGGTTTAAGGGATTTATTGATGGCATCTTTACCCTTCCTCTTATTTTACCACCAACTGTTCTTGGCTTTTTCTTGCTGCTTATTTGCGGTAAGAATGGTCCTGTAGGAAAGCTATTAAAACTTTTTGATACTAACATAATTTTTTCATGGACTGCTACTGTCATTGCGGCAACTGTAGTTGCTTTTCCTATGATGTATAGAACTACCCGCTCATCTTTTGAGCAAATAGACCCTAATATCATATCTGCTGCTAGAACTTTAGGCTTAAGTGAGTTTAAAATATTTTATAAAATTGCTATACCTCTTGCTTGGCCTGGCATAATAGCAGGTATTGTATTATCTTTTGCTAGAGCCATGGGTGAATTTGGTGCCACTTTGATGATTGCTGGTAATATTCCTGGTAAAACTCAAACCATGCCACTTGCTATATTTTTTGCGGTGGAAAGTGGCGATATGTCTACAGCACTTAAATGGGTAGCTATAATTGTTTTTATTTCTTTTATTATGATAATGGTTTTAAATTACTGGTCTGAATATAACTTAAAAATTACAGGGAAGAGGGGAAGATAAATGTCTTTAGAAATTAATATTGAAAAAGACCTTGGTACATTTAAGCTAAAAACAAGTTTTAATAATAGTTCCGGTTCTCTAGGATTCTTAGGTGAATCTGGCTCTGGAAAAAGCATGTGCTTAAAATGCATTGCTGGTTTAGAAACACCTGATAAAGGCAAAATTGTAATTAATGATAAAATTCTATTTGATTCTGAAAAAAAAATTAATCTTCCGCCACAAGAAAGAAAAATAGGCTATTTATTTCAAAATTATGCATTATTCCCTAACATGACTATAGAAGAAAATCTAAGTATAGCCTTAAAAAATTTATCTAAACAGGAAAAGAAAAAACTTTGTAATGAATACATAGAAAAATTCCATTTAACTGGCCTAAATAAAAGATATCCTTGGCAGCTATCAGGTGGACAGCAGCAAAGAGTGGCACTAGCAAGGGCATTAATAACATCTCCTGAAATCTTGCTATTAGATGAACCTTTTTCTGCCTTAGATCATCATCTTCGTCATAACATGGAAAAAGAACTTGTAAATACTTTAAAGGACTTTAATGGTGATATAATATTTGTTACTCATGATATAGAAGAATGTTATCGTGTATGTTCCAATATACTTGTCTTTAATAAGGGAATTGCCCTAAATAAAAGAGATAAAAATGCTTTATTTAACTTCCCTCAGTCCCTTACTGAAGCAAAACTTACAGGTTGCAACAACATTTCAAAAGCAAAGAAAATTTCTGATAAAAAAGTTTATGCCATTGATTGGGGTTATGAGCTACTTTTAAATGATGAAGTGCCAGAAAACATTGGCTATATAGGCATACGATCTCATAATATTCTTGTGTCTGAAGATAACAGTTCTGATAATGTATTTACTTTTCAGGTATCAGATATTTTAGATAATCCCTTTGATATTACTGTTTCATTATCTTCTCCTATTTCTACAGGTAATATCAATATAAAATTAAAAAAAGAAAACTTTACTTTAAAAATAGGCAGTATAATAAAGCTTACTTTTCCTAAAGAACATATATTTTTCTTTTAATTAATTGTATTATCCTACCATATTATGTATAATTATGGTAGGAATTTTTTATAAGGAGATATGGTCATGAAATTAAGCGCAAGAAATAAATTTATTGGTAAAGTTACAGATGTTACTAGAGGAGCTGTTAATGGTATTGTAAAAATAGAACTTTCTAATGGACAACATATTACATCATCAATCACTTTAGAAGCTATTGATGATTTAGATATAACTGTGGGAAAAGAAGTAACAGCTATCATTAAATCTACATCAGTCTTAATTGGTAGAGGGCAGTTAACATTAAGTGCAAGAAATAAGCTTTCTGGTACAATTATTGATATTAATAGAGGTGCTGTTAATGCTATCGTAAAAGTAGAACTTCCTTCAAATGTAGTTATCTCATCTTCAATAACTCTTGAGGCTGTAGATGAACTTGATTTAACCGTTGGTACGGAAGTTACTGCTGTAGTAAAAGCTAGCGAAGTATTAATAATGGCTTAAAATTAAAATGTCTAAAGATTTGTTTTTACACAATTCTTTAGACATTCTTGTATTTTTATCTAATATTTCAATAGTTTTTTCAAGCTTGGATAAAAGTTTTTTAGCAACTTCTGCTTCTTCTTTTGATTTCATAATGAATTCCTGACTCCATCTAGTTATATAGTACATAACTACAATAAGAACTCCAAAGCAAAGCACTGTATTTAAGATAGCCATCCAATTTATTACATCATCATCAATAATAAATTGAATACCTATGTTAAAAAGCAATCATATAGTAGACATCTGTTTAGTAAACTTTAAATCAAAATACATTGTTGTTGAAATAACAGCAAATAACATAAGCCATATGGTCATAACAAAAAATGTATTATACGTAACTACTAGAATTAATAAAGATATTATTAAAACACATTTTGCATAACTTTCTGTTCTCTCATTTTTATTTAATGCTATAGCAAGTAGATTTGATAAAACTAGTATGGCTACTCTCAATAGATTTTTATTTACAGTTACCCCCATAAGTACATAGGATAAATGCATTATCACGCCTACCCAAAAAGTGTTTATAAGTATCTTATTTACTTTTTTCATATGATTTCTCATTAAGTCATTCTCTACCACAATATTCCTCTCAAGATCATCAATTTATCTTACGTATTTTTATAAAAATTAAATATTTTCTCTAAGTATGGTTTTAATATTTCATCAGACTCCCTATACATATCGTGCTGTGCGCTTTCAATAACTACAAGTTCACAATTCTTTGCATATGAAGCAAAAGTATTCTGACCACCTGGCAATACATATGTATCTTTTTCTGCTTGAAATAATAATACTGGAATTTCTATTTTCTCAACATTATCCTTTTTTGTTATTTCCTTTGTTAATTTAAAACTTTCATTAAGCCACATATATGAAGCACCACTTCTTGGGAATAACTCATTATTAACAATATTATCATATGTATAAGAATACCTTGCTTCCGAAGATGTGCATGCTCCTTCAAAATCATATTCATCAGTATATGGTTTTTCTCCAGCTGCATATAAATAACCTAAACCAAAGTTTGCCATTACCCATGTAATAGGTCTAGCAATAAACTTAGGGAATGACCCTGTATTAACCTCCATCATAGGTCCTGTAAGTACTGCTGCATCAAAGTATTCTGGATAATCCTGAAGAAATTTTGCAGCTATTCCTCCACCCATTGAATGAGCAAATAAGAATAAATCTTTATCTCCACTATCTGGAACAACAATCTCATCAATAAACTTTTTTAAATCTAAGATATAGTAATTATAATCTTCAACATATATTTGCGAAGTATCTTTACCTAAATATCCAGATCTTCCATGTCCTCTATACTCCATGGCAAATACTGAATAACCATTTTTTAAAAAGTAATATATTATTTCATTATATTTATCAATAACCTCTGTAAATCCATGGCTTATTACTATACTTCCTACTGGATCTTCTACCATATATTTCTTATAAAAAATATCTATTCCTTCCTGACCTTCTATATATCCACTTTTTTCAAGGTTGTTTAGATATGGTTCAACTATTTCTTTCATTTCATAAGCATAATTATCTTCACTTATGAATATTTCATTTAAGTTGCTTTCAACCATTTTATCAGCCCATACACATTTATAATTGAAAACTACGCAATTTATAAGAAATAGGCTTAAAGCAATAAATCTATGAATATTTTTATTATATTTTTTACTCACTAACTTTTCCTCCTTTTCAATATTACTCCATTTACTACTGTCGTATTAAAGATATAATTCTTTATAAATTTATTTAAAAAAGAAAATTCAGAGTGAATTCTAAATTTTCTTTTACATCTTTTACTTCTGTAATTTTTCCATAATATTAAAGGTTTTCTTCTAAGAAAGTTAAATCATCTGTTAGTGCAAATGCTTGTTTTAACCATCTATATGATGCTCCACCCTTTTGGAACATTTCTTCCTTTATCATTATATCATAAGCATAGTCAAACATCGATTTCGAGAATGTATTAGATGTATCAAAGTAATATCCTTCTTCATATGGACCTTGTCCTAATACATAATCTACACCTTTTCCAAGCCTAACCATCGAATTGGCTATAGTTCTTGCTAATGTAGCATTGACAGAGCCTGTATCTACTTCCATCATTGGAGCACTTAATACTGCTGCTGCGAAATACTCTGGATACATTTCAACAAATCTTGCTGCTATCCCCCCACCCATTGAGTGAGCAAATAAGAATAATTTATTATCTTAAATCTATATATCCTTCTTTTCTATTATTTATATCTATGTCATAATAATTATTCATTTTTTTAATTAATATAATCTTTTTACATATTACCACCCTTTTCTTTATACATCAACATATTTTACCTATTTTTCTATTTTATTTTTTATATGTTATTATTTTATATCTTATTGTTAAATTCAATTAAATTTATAATTAAATCACATTATCATTTTTTAAATTTTCATTAATATAAATATTGTAAGAAAAGACAAGCATTTTACTATGCTTGTCTTTTTTTATACAATCATGAATAATAAATAGCTAACTATAATTCCAATGGATGGAATATATAAAATGTATTTATTTTTAATTTTATCTTTAATCTTTAGTACAGTTAACATCAATATTGTACTAATTAATCCAAATAAAACTAAGTTTTTTGTTTGGTTATCAGTAAAATTATATACTGTTCCTCCAATAAATAGTAAATCACTTATAAATATAATTAAGAAATTAAATAAATTACTTCCAACAACATTTCCTACTGCCACATTGAAGTTACCAATCTTAACCAGAGAAACACATGATGTAAGCTCTGGAAGAGATGTTGCAATACCTAATAATAAAGCACCTGCTAAACTTGCACCTAAATTAAGTCTAGCTGCTATAATATCAGTAACGTATGTAATTAATATACTTGAAAATACTAATCCAAAACTTACTAAAATAAATCTTACAATTATTTGCTTTAATGAAAGTGATGTTGTTATAGCTGCTTCTTCTTCACCTTCATCTGCTGAACCGCTATCATCACCTGACATTGTCTTAACTCCTAATATATATAGTACTAATACAATTATTGATGTAATAGAAACTGTTAATATTTCAAAGTTAAGCACATTTAACATATTTAAGGCTACTGCTACATATATAGCAACTGTAACCCATGCAGTATAACTATGGCTTTTTGATATATTGGACTTTTTAAAGTTATTAGTCCATAAAATAATAAGCACTGCTATGATTGTCATGTTAAACAAGTTACTGCCTAAAATATTTCCCAGGGAAAGTCCTGGATTCTTTAGCCATACTGTTGATGATAAACTTGTTAATAATTCAGGAAGCGATGTTACTGCTGATAAAAGAACACCTCCTATAAATGCCCCTGATAATTTTGTGTTCTTATCTAATAAATCAACGTATATAGATGCTTTAATAGATAATAATACTACTGCTGCTGCCAGCGCTAAGTAAATTAAATAAATCATATAAATCCCTCCATTATTTTGTCCTGTATAAAAAACGAGACTTACAGATAGCATGTCTATACATACTATCTGTAAGTCTCGTTTTTTAAGATAATACCAGACCAATTGGCCATGATTGTTGATATTATCACAGTAATTCACTGCAAACTACTCCCCTACAGGACTTATTAACTTAATTATATTCTTAAAATAATATAATTTCAAGGAATTTTAAATATTATTTAACCTTATTTAAAAGATATTTCCTATTATTGATTACACTACTATGGCTCCGGACATATCTAGGCGCTAAATCATTATATTCATTAGCTTTATTAAAATCACCTATCTTACAATAACATACACATAATTGAAGAGCTGGTACCCAAGTATACATACAACTATTAACTAAGCTCAGACTTCCTGGTTTTGGTGAGTTATTTATTGCATTCTCATACCAAAACGCCGCTATTTCATATTTTTCTTTTTCATAAAATATATAACCAATTCTACAACATAAATCACTGGAAGGAATATCATACTGTAAGCCCTTAAATAAATACTCTTCTTCCTTATCCTTATAACCAATAAAACCATAGCACTCTGAAATTTTTATAAGAGCTTGCTTTATATCTTCAATCCATCCTTTTTCAGTAGCTATAAAATCCTCATAGGATTTTATAGCTTCAAAATAGTATTCATTATCATACAGTTCATTACCATAATAAAATAAATCTCGTGGAGAAAATTCTTGATTTTCAAGTGCCATCTTACGGAATATTTTTAAATTTCTATCAGTATATTCCTTATCTTTTAAGTGTCTTACAGCAATATCTACACTTAATATATTGCCATAAACCTCTAAATACTCATGTACTTTACCTATCCATATATAATTGTTTTTCCTTTTAACAATTCTATTTCGCCTTAATGAAACTACTGGATTATTATTCTCATCTGTTGATAATACATACATCATTGATATTACATCAACAGTGTTATTTAAATTTTCTTTCAATAACTTTAGCTTCTCTTGATCTTCCTTTTCCAGAACATCATCTGCATCTAACCATAATATATAATCCATCCGCGCCTTACTAAAAGCAAAATTTCTAGCTTCTGCAAAATCATCTTTCCAAGGAAAATCATAAATATCTGCTTTATACTTTTTTACTTTTTCTTTTGTACTATCTTGTGAGCCAGTATCTACTATAATTATTTCATCAACTATATCAACTACTGTGTTAAGACATCTTTCTATTACCTTTTCTTCATCTTTCACAATCATACATAAACTTATGGTACTCATTAATACCTCTTAAAATCTTTCTTCCACTATCATATTAATTTAAGTTTATATTTTTGTTACTTTAGTTTAAATTTATATATAGAATTATCAAAATATGTAACCTTTATTTAATTTCAATTCCTGTCGATTTTACTCGAACCTAATAAAATAAAAACTCATACTATAATATTGAGTTAAACTTTATTACGTTTTAGATTAAGGAGTTGATTAACATTGAAAAAAGGAATAAAGATAGCTTCAACTGGAAGTACCTATATTGCTAGTGGAACCCCTGATAGTAATTTTTCTTCAGCTTCCAGTTTGCTAGTAGGAAATTTATCTTCCTGTTGTCCAGCTGCAAATGAATATAGATCTATAATTAGCTTTGACTTAACTAATTTTTCATTTCCAATAAAGATGGCTGTACTTTATCTATATATAGAAAATATTCAGTCTACTACAGATTGTAATCTATCTATATCAATAAGCAATAATACTACTGCTGTAGATACAAGTACCGTAACTTGGAATACTGCACCTGCAGTAGATTATTTTTCTACACTTAACTATAAATTGCTTAAATCTGATATTGGCTGCTATATCAAACTAGATGTTACCCCAATAGTAAGATGTTGGCAATGTACTCCTGGAGTAAAGAGCATTACACTAAGCTCTAACAGCATCATAAACCGTGCACCTCTTGTTACTATTGCATCTACAAATTCTTGTAATCCACCTGTTTTAGCTGTTGTTCCTGCAAAACCTTGTAAACCTGATCATTGCTGTAATGGATTCGATCCATTCCCTTGTTCATTCCCTAAGTGCTGCCCTTGCCCTTGTCCTTGTCCAACAGGATCAAACCCAAGCGGTGCATGTACTCCTTCAAACTTTAATCCTGCTTTATCAGCTTTCTATACTGCAGGACAAGTCGTTAGATATAACAATCAACTATATCTAGTAAATACTAACAACCCTCAAGGAACACCTGGCAGCTCTACTGACTTCACATTGTTAAGTACAAGTGGTGATACCGGTGCTACTGGTGCTACCGGTGCTACCGGTGCTACTGGTGCTACTGGTGCTACTGGCGCTACCGGTGCTATGGGTGCTACCGGTGCTATGGGTGCTACCGGTGCTACTGGTGCTACTGGTGATACCGGTGCTACTGGTGCTACTGGTGCTACTGGTGATACCGGTGCTACTGGTGCTACCGGTGCTACTGGTGCTACTGGTGCTACCGGTGCTACTGGTGCTACCGGTGCTACTGGTGCTACTGGTACTATTTCATCTGCCTATGGAACATTTACAAGTACAGGAGGCAGTACAGCATTAACCACAACTGCAGCTCCTTTAATTCTTACTACTACTAATGTTGCTTCTAACATGACACTAGATTCATCTACTGGAACAGTAACTTTAGCACAACCTGGAACTTATAAGATAACTTACATTATAGTGCCTTCTGCTGCAGTTCCTGAATCTACTGTTGGTTTAAGCTTTAATGGTTCAACTACCCCTTCAGCTGCATCAACTACTGCAATAAATGCAAGTACAAGCGCTAATACTCCAATAGTTGGTCAGGAAGTATATACAACAACTTCACCTGGAACAACTGTACGAATTATTGGAACCAGTCCAACTTCTGGAACATTAACTTATAGTAATGCTAATCTATCAATAATTAAAGTAAGTGATTAGACAATTGATTATTTCTAGTAGATAATAAAAATCAGCTATCTAATTTGATAGCTGATTTTTATACTTTCCCTTTTATTATAAATAGTTATTTTAAAATATCTTTATTTTAAAATAATATTATTTTT
>OCPP01001100.1_pt1 | contig 15712 bp, 9 predicted proteins | sample 1538211 | NCBI WGS metagenome assembly OCPP01 (sample SAMEA2580193, study PRJEB22360) | human gut metagenome | biome: human gut; feature: human-associated habitat; material: faeces | place: Denmark | collected 2008/2010
GGAGTAGGTGAGAGCGCCATTATCGGCCCGCTGCTCGCCAGCGGCTATCGCCGTCGCGAAATCGTGCTGCACTACCTAGCGCTTCCCGCCATCGTAGGCGTGGCCGCGGCGCTACTGGGCACCGCTCTCGGCGTTGCGTTCTTTACCGAGCCCATGCGCGGTCTCTACTACGGCTCGTACAGCCTGCCGCCCTTCCAGGTGTACTGGAGCTGGGAGATCTTTGTGAAGTGCGCCGTGGTTCCCGCCGCCGCGCTCATCCTCATCACGCTGGTGGGCCTGCTCCGCAAAATGGGCAAGACGCCGCTGGAGTTCCTTCGCCACGAGGCGAGCGGCAAATCGGGTACCAAGCGTGGCCTGCAGCTGCCGGAGCGCATGGGCTTTGTCTCGCGCTTCCGCCTGCGCGTCTTCCTGCGCAACCTGGGCAACTTCGCCACGCTCTTCGTGGGCATTGCATTCGCCTCGCTGCTGCTGCTCTTTGGCCTGGCGATTTTGCCCACGATGACGCACTACGCGGACAACCTCGAGACGAGCCTGGTCGCCGAGCATCAGTACACACTCAAGGCGCCGCTGGAGCTCGAGGGCACTGCCGAGGAGCGCGAGCAGTGGTCGGCGCTCGAGCGCTTGCAGTCGATTGACGGCGCGCTGCTCTCCGCCGCCCAGGATGCCGATGACGAGCTTGACGACGCGGCCGATGCGGCGCAGACGGCAGCCGATGCCGCGACCGCATCTCCGTCTGCCGAGAGCCTGACTGCAGCGCAGGATGCGCTTGCTAAGGTCAAGGACAAGAAGGATGCGCTCTACGCGCGCCTTGACGATCTTGCCGATGCCCTCGGCTGCAACCGCGATGAGGCCATCGATCTGATCGACAAGGCCTCTAAGATCGACACTGACAACGACGATATCCACCCGGTCAATACGACCGACAACGGCGCGGGCGCAATCGCGCAGGCCGAGAAATATGCCGTTTACCAGCTGCAGTACGACCGTGGCGACGGTAATGGCGAGGAGGCGATTTCCGTCTACGGCATTTCATCTCATTCGCGCTATTGGAAAGACCTCAACGTCGGCGACGCTCGCGTTGTCTTTGGCGGCGGCCTGCTCGACAAGTTTGGCTGGAGCGAGGGCCAGAAGGTCACACTCAGCGACAAGTACGAGGGTGAGCATTATTCCTTTGAGTACGCGGGCAAGGACTGTGCTTGGGGCTCCAAGTCGGACATGAACATCTATATGAGTATCGATGACTTTAACGAGCTGTTCGGCAACGACGCCGCCTACTTTAACGGCTATGTGAGCGACGAGAAGCTCGACCTCGATGCTCGTTACTTTGCCGGCGACACCACGCCCGACGACATGCGCGCCGTGGGCGACCAGTTCATCGGCATGATGAGCAAAATGATCGGCATGATGGTCGGGCTCGCGGTGTTTATCTTCCTGCTGTTTATGTACCTGCTGACCAAGGCGGTGATCGACCACAGCGCCCGTTCGATCAGCTACATGAAAGTCTTTGGCTATCGCGATAGCGAGATCTCGCATCTGTACATCCGCTCGATCACGCTGTGCGTGGCGGCGTCGCTCGTGCTGAGCCTGCCGGTCATTATTGGCTCGCTCACGGCCATCTTCCGCTCGATGCTGCTCGCCTACAACGGCAATATCGAGATCTACGTGCCCGCTTGGTCCATGGCTGCATGCGTCGGCATCGGCTTTGCGACCTACCTGGTCGTGGCGCTGCTGCACACGCGCTCTATCAAGCGCGTCAGCCTGGCCGAAGCCCTCAAGGTGCAGGAGTAGTCATTGGGGACGTTCTTAAACGACTAGTCGTTGGGGACAGTCTTTGCCGGATTGCCGGCTCGGCCGGGCTGGCAGGGACTGTCCCTGACGGCACTCATTTAAGTCTGTCCCCAATGAGTGCCTAAAGTCTGTCCCCAATGAGTGGCCGTGCTTGACTTCAACCCCACTTCACCGGGTACCATCCTCTATGTCTGTAACGCCATATAGACCGAGGGGATAGATCTATGACCGCAACCGCACCCGCAGCACCGGCAAAGGTGTACTTCACCAACCTGCGCACGCATGCTCGCGAGAGCCAGCTCGACAAACTTAAGCGCCTCATTCGCCGCGCCGGCATTGAGCAGATCGACTTCGAGAACAAGTTTGTCGCCATCAAGATTCACTTTGGCGAGCTGGGCAACCTGAGCTTTTTGCGCCCCAACTACGCCCGCGCCGTCGCAGACGTCGTGAAGGAGCTGGGCGGCAAGCCCTTCCTCACCGACTGCAACACGCTCTACGTCGGTAGCCGCAAAAACGCGCTCGAGCACATCGATACCGCCTACCAGAACGGCTTTACCCCGTATGCCACGGGTTGCCAGATCATCATCGCCGACGGCCTCAAAGGTACCGACGAGGCGCTCGTCCCGGTCGAGGGTGGCGAGTACGTGCGCGAGGCCAAGATCGGTCAGGCGCTCATGGACGCCGACATTGTGATCAGCCTCACTCACTTTAAGGGCCATGAGCAGGCCGGCTTTGGCGGCGCCATGAAGAACCTGGGCATGGGAGGCGGCAGCCGTGCCGGCAAGATGGAGCAGCATGCCGCCGGCAAGCCGAACGTCGCGACCGAGCACTGCGTTGGCTGCCGTGCCTGCGAAAAGATCTGCGCGCATAACGCCATCTCGTTTGACGACACCCGCGAGCGCGAGCTTGCCAACGGTAACACCCGCACGGTTCACGTGGCTGCCATCGACCACGATCGCTGCGTGGGCTGCGGCCGCTGCATTGCGGCATGCAACCAGGACTGCATCAAGCCCGGCTATGACGCTGCGGCCGATGTGCTCAACTGCAAGATCGCCGAGTACACCAAGGCCGTTGTCGACGGCCGCCCGAGCTTCCATATCTCGCTTGCCATGGATATCAGCCCCAACTGCGATTGCCATCCCGAAAACGACACGCCTATCGTCAACGATATCGGCATGTTCGCGAGCTTCGACCCGGTCGCCATCGACCAGGCCTGCGCCGATGCCGTCATGGCATCCGAGCCGCTGCCCAACACCGAGCTCACCGATAGCGCGGCCAAGATGGAGCATAAGCACGAGCATCTGGAGGGCGAGCAGGCCAAGGACCCCTTCTGCATCACACATCCCGACACCGACTGGCGCGCGTGCATCGCGCACGCCGAGAAGATCGGCCTGGGCACGAGCAAGTACGAGCTCATCGAGGTCAAATAGCGCCTAGCTATTGGACATATCAAGCGCTTTTGTAGCGCAACGTTAGCAAAAACCGCCCGTGGGCACAGCGTCCACGGGCGGTTTTTCGGAAGTGCGGTGAAAAATCGAATACCGCCGACCACAAACCGATTTTTGGCAACAAAACCCCTGATAAATTGTTGGTAAAACTGTGGTCTGGTCGGGCTCCGCGCGATTTTCCCCGCACTTCCGAAAACGGGGGGTCAGATAGACCAGTAAACCGTACTATTTGCCTAAAAATTCTCGTCGAGGAAGTTGTCGACCGTGTTCCAGTAAAGCTCTGGGTCAACTTGCGCACTCTTGGCGTGGGTGGCGCCATGGATGGTGAGCTTTTGTTTGACTTTGCTGGCGCATGCGTCGTAGTTTTGGTCGAGCATGCTGTACGGTACAAAGGTGTCCTGGTCGCCGTGGATAAACAGCATGGGAACTGTCGCGCGCTTGAGCTGTTCCACGCTGCTCGCCTTATGAAAGTCGTAGCCTGCGCGCACGTTGCACACTAAGTTTGCTACATCGAGCAAGGGAAAGCTGGGCAGGCCGAACACGTCCTTGAGCTGCAGGGAAAACTCGTCCCAAACACTCGTATAACCGCAGTCCTCGATAATGCATTTCACGTTTGCGGGCAGAGACTCCCCCGCGACGTTCATGGCGGTCGCCGCGCCCATCGATTCGCCAAAGACCAGGATGCGCGCCTCGGGGTCAGCTTGAACGATTCGCTCGATCCATGCGACGATGTCGAGGCGCTCGGGCCAGCCCATGCCGATATAGTCGCCGCCGGAGCGCTCGTGGGCACGGGCGGCGGGCGCGAGCACGTTCATGCCGCGGTCGTGGAATCGCTTGACGTATCGGGCCATACCGATGGGCTCGTTGGTGTATCCGTGTAGGCAGACAGCGTAATTGTGTGTGGTCTCTGGGGCGGCAAAATACCAAGCGGCAAGCTCAGTTCCGTCATCCGCGGTGAGGCTGCTGCTCTCGCAGTTTTCCTTAAACCACGCCCGCGCTTCGGTCTCCTCGGCGTCAATCTGCTCGCCCTTTTCGGCGTTCTTGCCGTCCTGCATCATCTTCATGGTGTACGGCGCTTGGGGATTCAGGGCAAAGTCGAACAAGAAGTTGCCGGCAAACCCCAGCAGTGCGACAACGAGCACCAGCGCAACGATGCCGGCTATCTTGAGCTTTCGATGGGAACGTGCGTTTTGAGACATAAGAGGCTTTCCTATAAGATGTTAATACATCAACATTTAATGCAAGCGCATTATGGACGTTCGCCGTTGATGCGTCAACAGGCAAAGAATGGGTAAACAAAGGGTCACGTATGGTGCAAATTTCGCACGTACCTAGACGCTTTGATATAGTGTTGAGAACTCTTTACGTTGGAGGATGTAACCGGCATGTCCGATTCGAGCGACAGTTCTAAGCCGCGACCCAAGACCGCGGCCGTTCCACACTACACGGTGGGTGAGGAGATCATGAACTCCGTCACCCATGGTGTCGGCTGCCTGCTGGGTATCGCGGGCCTGGTGCTCCTGATCGTGTTCGCTGCCCTGCGCGGCGGAGGCCCGGCCCACATGGCCGCGGCGATTGTCTATGGCGTCAGCATTATCCTCGAATACCTAGCCTCCACGCTCTACCATGCGATTCAGCCCGCGGGCGCCAAGCGCGTGTTCCGCATTATCGACCACAGCTGTATCTATCTGCTCATTGCTGGCAGCTATACGCCGTTTTGCCTCATCACGCTTGCAAACGACGGTGGTCCCGTGCTGTTTTTTGCCGTATGGGCCATCGCCATCGTCGGGATCGCCCTCGAGTGTTTTTTGCGCGAGCGCCAGCCGCATTGGGTAAGCGGCCTGGTCTATCTGCTGATGGGCTGGCTCGTCGTCTTTAAGCTGCCCGACCTGGTGGCACTGCTCAACCCCGTGGCACTTGCCCTGCTCGCTGTTGGCGGCGTGTGCTACACCGTGGGCGTGCCGTTCTACATCGCCAAAAACGTGCGCTATCTGCATAGTGTGTTTCACTTGTGGGTGCTCGCCGGCAGTATCTTCCAGTTCATGGCGGTGATCCTCTTCGTAATCTAGCGATCGCGCCTGCGCCCACGGCCCCGCTCGCACGGGCGACCGGCACAATTGCCCTATCCGTCATCAACGTTTTGACCTGACGTCCCGAATCTTGGAGGTTCGAGAAACTCCCGATGGACATAACCATCTCCCTTATCACTACCCTCGTTTTGACCCTCATCAACGGCTACTTCTCTATGTCCGAGATGGCGCTCACTACGGCCAAGCGCGCCGTGCTGGAGCACGAGGCCGAGGAAGGCGACAAGCGCGCCGAGCGTGCCATTAAGCTGGCTGCCGACTCCGACCAGCTGCTCGCCACCATCCAGGTCGCCATCACGCTCGTGGGCTTTGCCTCGTCCGCCGTTGCCTCGACGAGCCTGTCCGACCCGCTCGCCACGTGGCTCATGAGCTTTGGCATCGCGCCGCTCTCCGCCATCGCGCGTGGCCTGGCGCCGGTCATCATCACTGTCGCGGTCGCCTTCGTGTCCATCGTGATCGGCGAGCTTGTGCCCAAGCGCATCGGCCTGGCCAATGCCGAGGGCGTGTCCAAGCAGGTCGTGGGACCGCTTTCCGTGTTCCAAAAGATTGCCCGTCCGCTCGTGTGGCTGACTGGCGCTTGCTCCGATGGCCTGGCCCGCATCCTGCGCATCAAGAGTGCCGACGACCGTCAGAACGTCTCGGAAGAAGAGATCAAGTACATGGTCTCGGAGCAGGACGACCTGCTCGACGAGGAAAAGCGTATGATCCACGAGATCTTCGATCTGGGCGACACCGTTGCCCGCGAGGTCATGGTGCCGCGCGTGGACACCACCATGTGCGAGGACGACGAGACGGTCGCCGACGTGTTGTCCACCATGCGCCAGACCGGCTTCAGCCGCATCCCCGTCTATCACGAGGACCCCGACAACGTCGCGGGCATCGCGCACATCAAGGACCTGATCCAGCCCGCGCTCGACGGTAAGGGCGACCAGCCCATCGCCGGCTTTTTGCGCGACGCCACCTTTGTGCCCGACACCAAGGACATCCTGCCGCTGCTGTCCGAGATGCAGACCTCGCACGACCAGATCGTGGTGGTCGTGGACGAGTACGGCGGCACGGCCGGCATCATCACCATCGAGGACATCGTCGAGGAGATCGTCGGCGAGATCGAGGACGAGTTCGACCCCGACAACAAGTACCTCACGCGCCTTTCGCGCCGCGAGTGGCTCGTCGATGGGCGTTTTTCGTGCGATGACGCGATTGAGCTTGGTTGGCCGCTCGAGGAAAGCGATGATTATGAGACCATCGCCGGCTGGATTTTGGAGCTTTGCGACTCGGTGCCCGACATCGGAGAGGTGTTTGAGGTCGCGGGGTACAAGTTTAAAGTGCAGTCGATGCGTGGCCAGCGCATCTCGCTCATTCGCGTGATCGCTCCGGCCGAAACCGATAAGAAGGATTCCGAGTCTTCGGTAGACGAGCCGACGACGTCGGGTGCGGGTTCCGCGAATCCGCACGACGGCGACGAGTAGGACAAGGAAGAGTAGGGGAGAGTTATGGCAGGCCTGTTCAACATCCTTAAGGTCACCGTCAGCGAGGACAAGATCTGCGCGCATGTGCTGGTGAACCCCGGCATGCCGCTCATGACCTCGGAGGACATCGAGGCTACGGCGCGCGTGTACTACCTGGTACCGGCGATTGCCAAGCACCTGTGCCTGGGCGATTCCGGCCGCGAGTTCCAGGACTGCATGGGTCAGACCGAGCTCTGCCACCTGCTGGAGCACGTGACGGTCGAGCTCATGAACGAGACCGGTCTTGCCGGTAGCATCTCGTGCGGCCGCACACGCGTAAGCGAGCATGACGAGCGTGTCTTTGAGGTCGAGCTTTCGTGCCCCGATGACGCACTGGCCATCGGTGCGCTGTCGTCGGCCACCTTTATGATGGACTGGGCGTACCTGCACGCCGACCAGCCTGCCCCCGACGTGGAAGGTACGGTCGCGGGCCTGCGCAACCTGGTGCTGGGCATGCGCGCCGAGGCCGAGGGCAAGGATCCTCACGAGGCCGTCGCCGCTGCGAACGGCGAAGATACTGCCGAGGACGAGGGCGCTGACGAGGGCGATGTGCCGGTCGACGCCGAGGCCGTTGCCGATGCGACCGCCGAGCCCGTTTCCACCGAGCCCCAGGGCGTCCCCAACTTTGACGACGAGCCCCAGGTGGCGATTGATACCGAGGGCGCGGTTGCCGAGAACCACGAGGCCTCCGCTGCCGTCTTTGGCGGTGCTGCGACGGTTCCGGTAGGACCTGCGCATGAGGGCGGCCTGCCGCTCGTGGACGGCGCCGGCGAGGACCCGGGTGCCACGGTGGCCATGCCGGCTATGCCCCAGGAGTAGGCCTACGCGTTTATCACCATCACGTACCTGCGCCTTTGCCGTACGCAGATGAGCGGAGCGGCAAGCGATGCGCTGCGGGTATAATGGACAGCATTCAAACGGTGGGCACCGACGTGCCCGCAGGAGAGGAATGATCATGGGTAAGACTTTCAGCTTTGTCTCCGGCGCACTTTTTGGTGCCGCTGCCGGCGCTATTATCGGCGTTGCTCTGGCCCCGCGCTCGGGTGCCGAAACCCGCGCCATGGCTGCCGATATCGCCAACGACGCCTGGGACAATATGCGCGACACCTACGAGCACAGCGCCGAGGAGGCCCGTGCTGCGGTGAATGACTTTGGCCCGATGGTCGACGCCAAGACCGACGACCTGCGCGCCAAGGTCGACCTGGCCCGCGAGCGCATGGACCAGCTGCGCGAGCAGCTCAACGACGTCATTTCGGGCGGCAACGTGACGCCTGCCGCCGACGTCGTGGTCGAGAACGCCGTCGAGGCTGATGCCGAGGCTGCGGAGCCCTCGACCGAGGCATAATGCGCGCCGGGGATTTTGTCGGCGCCAAGATCTATCGCAAGCCTACCGAGGACAAGCGCACCAAAAAGGACGGCACGCCGCGCAGCCCTAAAAAGCTCGGAAAGATTCACTTTCCGGTCTTTACCCCGGGCGGTACGCGCGTGGTCGGCTTTATGGTCCGCCAGTCCGATATCGCGGGCATGATCGAGCGTCCCGACCGATTCGTAGCGCTCGACGCCATTGGTGTCTACGAGGGCGCCATTGCGGTCGATGACGTCAAGGACACGTACGATGCCGCCGCCGCCAAGCGCCTCGACATCAACCTGGACGATTGCATCATCTGGGTCGGTATGGACGTGCGCACGGAATCGGGTGACGTCGTGGGCTATTGCTCGGACGTTGAGTTCAAGCCGCGCTCGGGCATCGTGCAGGCATTCTATGTGACCGCCGGTGCTGCTTCGAGTGTTTTGGTTGGTGACACGCAGGTGCCGCCGACGATGCTGCGCGGCTACGAGAACGGCGCGATGATTGTCTCGGACGAGGTCAAGGCGCTCGGGGATTCGGGCGGCGCGGCCGCCAAGGCTGCCGAGGCCAGTGTCGTGGTGGGCGATAAGGTCAAGAAGGGCGCCAAGGTGCTCGATGACAAGGGGTCGGTTGCCGTGGACAAGGGCAGTCGCGCACTGGGCAAGCAGCTCGGCAAGACGCGCGGCATGTTCAAGGCCTTTAAGGACGAATACCAAAAGGCGAGCGGAGGCTCGTCAAAAGCTACAAAATAGCGACGTACCAAATGATGGGAGGCAAGCCGGAGACCTGTTGCTCCGGCTTGCCGTGTTTATGGGGGAGGGCACATGCGCCAAAACGGATCCAACTTAAACGGGCGTTCGGGTGCGCGTCCGACGGCGCGCCGCGACCTGGGGCAGCTGCCCAGCGGTCAGCGCCGCCGTCGCCGTAAGCCCGGCGCGATGTACCTCAACCATAGCCGCGGGTTTAGCGACCGCAGCGCGCGCATCGGCAACGGGCGCTCGCCGCGCCGACCGTCCCGTCTGCCCTATGCGCTCATCGCCGTGGGTTGCGCACTCGTACTGTTTATCGCCGCCGTCGTGGGCTACGTCAACCGCAGCGTGGACGTGGAACTCAACGGGCAAAAGACCGCGGTGCGCGTGGGCTCTACGCTGCAGAATCTCATCGACGACCAGGAGTTGACTGACACCTACGACGCAGGCGACCTGCTAGCCGTCGATGACAGCGTGCTCAAGCGCCATGGCGGCGAAAAGCTGTCGGTTAAGGTGGACGGCAAGCGCATAAAACAGGGCAAATGGGATAGCCGCGAACTTGAGGGTGGCGAGAAGGTGACGGTCAAGGATGGCCGTAACACCTACGAGAAGCATGAGGTTCAGGCTACGGTTATCGAGCCCAAGCTCAAGGTCGAGGGCACGGGCGCTATCGAGTATGTGCAGACGTGGGGCGTTCAGGGCCGCTCCGAGGTGTGGGTTGGTGAGCAGTCGGGCAAGACGCAGGACCGCGGCGAGGTTGTGCCCGCTACCGATTGCGTCGTTGCGTGCGCGAGCGTGGCGCCCAAGGGCAACGAAAAGTACGTGGCGCTGACGTTTGATGAGGGCCCGAGCGGAGCGACCAAGCAGATTTTGCAGGTACTCAAGGAAAAGGGCGTCACCGCGACGTTCTTCCTTTCGGGCGATGCGGCCGAGGCCTCGCCTGCCACGGCCAAGGCGATTGTCGATGCCGGGTGCGAAATTGGATCCAACAGCTACAGCGACGATTCGCTCAAGGGTCAGGACCGTGAGACGGTACGCGAGCAGATCACGAAAGGCACCGATGCGATTAAGTCGGCGACCGGCGTGAAGACGATGCTGCTGCGTGCTCCCTACGCTGCCTTTGACGAGCAAAACTGGATTGATGCGATGGACCTGGTCTCCGCCGTGGTCTCGTGGAATATTGACTCGGGCGACTGGCTGCTCAACGGTGCCGACGAGCAGGTCTCGACGGTGCTCGATTCGGTGACGCCGGGCAATATCGTGCTGCTCACCGATAGAGATGAATGCGCCGAGCAGACGCTCGAGGCGCTGCCGCAGATTATCGATGGCCTTGTCGCCGACGGCTACAAGATCGTGACGCTCAGCGACCTGATTAAGACGGACACGTCACTGAGCAAAAAGCTTACCTCGCTGACGAAGGCCACCATGCCCAAGGACGCCGTGTTCCCCCAACTTGCCGAGGACGATGACACCACAGAGTAGTCATTGGGTAGTCGTTTAAGAACGCCCCCAATGGCTATGTCACGGATGCGTCAGCGTTTGGTATGCCTGCAATGTGCAGCGCATAAATTCGATGCCGCAGGGCGATGCTGATGCTATAGTTACTGCGGTTAATGAGGGTCAAGAGAAAGGTTACAGGTGAAATCCAAACCTCGACCATACAGTCGATGACCCCATGCAGGTGCTTTTGCGCATGCACGGGGTGTAAGCGTCGAGCGGCGTGCCGCCCGCGCATGCGTATACATATCCAGAAGCCCCCGGATGCCGCACGCGCGGCCGCGTCCGGAGGAATAATGATGGGGAGCACCATTGAATTATCTGAGTGAGATGCTCAAATTGCCGGTCTTGGACGTCGACGGCGAAAAGCTCGGCGTGGTCAACGATTTTGGCATTGCTACCGGCGAAGTTTTTCCGCACGTGACGTCGCTCGCGTTCCGCGGCCCCGGCAAGACGCCGTTTATGATCAGCTGGCGCAAATGGGTCGACCGTATCGATGAGACGGGCGTGTATCTCAATACGTCTGCCACCAACATTCGCTTCTCGTACCTGCAGCCGACCGAGCTCCTGCTGGCGCGCGACGTGCTCAACAAGCAGATCGTCGACACGCAGGGCATGAAGGTCGTGCGCGTCAACGACATCAAGTTTTCCATGTCGGGCGAAAACCAGCTGCGCCTGTTGGGTGCCGAGGTCGGTGCCCGCGGTCTGCTACGTGCAATCAGCCCCGCGCTCGAGCACGTCGTCGAAGGCTTTATGAAGCACCTGGGCAAGCCGCTCCGCGAGGACATCATCGCTTGGTCCTACATGGACCTGCTCGACCGCTCGACCAAGAACATTCAACTCTCGGTGTCGCACAAGACGCTCGGCGAGCTGCACCCTGCCGACATCGCCGACATTATCGAGCAGCTCGACCCGCGCCTACGTGCGCAGGTGTTTGCGCAGCTCGATACCGCCCAGGCAGCCGAGGCCATCTCGGAGTTCGATGACGACGAGCTTATGACCGAGATGCTCGAGGGCCTGTCCGACACGGACGCATCGTCGATGCTGGCCATGATGGACCCGGACGACGCCGCCGACCTGATCGACGAGCTCGATTACGAGAAGGCCGAGAAGCTCCTGCGCCTGATGGGCGTCAAGGAGGAGAAGGCGATTCGTAACCTGCTAGGGTATGAGGACAACACCGCCGGCCGCATCATGACCTCGGAGTTTGTCTCCCTGCCCGCTACGGCAACGGTCGGTGACGCCATCGAGGCGATTCGCGAGCTCGACGAGGACTTCGAGAGCGTCTACTACGTCTATACCGAGGATCCGAGCGGCATGCTGACCGGTGTGCTTTCGCTGCGCACGCTGATCGTAGCCGATCGCGACGCCACGCTGGGTCAGCTGGCCTATCGCGACCTGGTCTACGTGTCGCCCGACGAGGACCAGGAAGACGTGACGGACGAGATGACCAAGTACGACCTGGTTGCCATCCCTGTCTGCGACGAGAACCGTCATATCCTTGGTATCGTGACCTTCGACGACGCCATGGACGTTATCGCCGAGGAGCATCAGGAGGACCTGCAGATCGCCGGTGTCGGCTCGGGCGACAGCGCGTCGGACGACTCGACGAACGTGCTCAGCTGGTTCGTGCATCGCCAGTACTGGGTTGTTGTATGGGGCATCGCATCGTGCATCATGGCGACCGTGCTGGGAACGGCGCTCGGCTCCGCGCATCTGGTGGTGTTCCCCATGTGCGCCATGCCGCTCGTGCTGCTGGCGGCCTCGCGCATGGTGTCGTTCGTCAAGAACTACTTCCTGGAGTATGACGGTCACGACGACGAGCCCAAGCCGTATCTGGGGTTCTTCTTCCAGAGCACGGGCATGGGCCTGATTCTGTCACTCGTGACCTACCTGTGCGCCCAGCTGGTGCGCACCGCTGCGTTCCCCGATGCGTCCATGTTTGAGGAGCAACTCTTTACCGGGTGTTTTAATATCGCTGCCATCATTTGCCTGGTTGGCAACATGAGTGCCGTGATTTACCTGATGGTGCTGTTCTGGCGTGACGAGCATGACCTCAACACGTCGGGCACCGCCATGAACGTCATTGCCGTCATGATCTCGTGTGTGGCGTATTGCATCGCCGCGGTGCTGCTCGCCATGTCAGTCATGGGTTAGGTGGTCGAGTGCAAAATACCAAGCAAAAGTCGGGCACCAAGCAAAAGCTGACCATCGCGGCCATCTTTGGCGCTATGGGTCCCGGTCTGCTGGCGGCGCTTTCGGGCAATGACGCCGGCGGCATTGCAACGTATTCCAGTGCGGGTGCCAGCTATGGCTACAAGATGCTCTGGATGCTTCCCGTCATGACTGTGCTGCTCATCGTGACGCAGGAGACCGCGGCGCGCTGCGGCTGCGTCACGGGTAAGGGCCTGGCATCGCTCATTCGCGAGCGCTTTGGCGTGCGCAAGAGTGTACTTGCTATGGCGGCGCTGTTGATCGCCAACACGGCTGTGACCATTTCGGAGTTTGCGGGCATCGCCAGCGGTCTTGCTCTCTTTGGCGTGCCGGCGAGCATCTCGGTGCCGTTGGTGGCGCTGCTGGTATGGATGCTTACCATGTCGGGTAGTTTCCAGCGCATCGAGAAGATTCTGCTGCTGGTGAGCTGCGTGTTCGTGACCTATATCGTCGCCGCGTTTATGGCTGGCCCCAACTGGGGTGAGGTCGCGGTCGACCTGGTCGTGCCTAACATTCAAAATGACCCTAGCTACGTGTCGCTCGTGGTCGCAACGATCGGTACCACCATCGCGCCGTGGATGATTTTCTTGGCGCAGAACAACGTGGTCGATAAGAACGCGGGCGAGGACGACATCGTGCTGCAGCGTATTGATACCGTGAGCGGCTCGATCGCTGCTGATATCATTGCGGGCTTTATTATCATCACGACCGGTACGGTGTTGTTCCCGGCGGGTATTCAGATTAGCGATGCCGCCGATGCTGCCCGCGCGCTGGAGCCTATTGCGGGTCAGTGGTCCACGGTACTGTTTGCCTCGGGCCTGGTCGCGGCGAGCTTCTTGGCCGCCTGCGTGCTGCCGGGCGTTACGTCGAGCGCTATCTGCGAGGCATTTGGCTGGGAGCGCGGTGCCGACCGCAGCTGGGACGAGGCCCCGGTCTATCGCGGCATCATTACGGCCATCATCGGTATCTCTGCCGTGCTGGTGCTTATGCCCGGCGTCGATCTGTTCCAGATTATGATGACCTCGCAGGTCATCAATGGCGTGCTGCTGCCCGTGGTTCTGGTGTTCCAGGTGGTTATTGCCGCTGACCGTCACATTATGGGCACTAACCGCAACGGCCGCGTGTGGAATGTGCTCACTTGGGCGACTATCGGTGTGATTACGGTGCTGACGGTCGTCATGTTTGTTCTGCAGGCGATGGGTTACAGCGCTTAGCGCCTCTTTTGGACTCCAAACAGGCCGCAGCGATGGACTGCGGCCTGTTTTTTGCCCGCTATAGGGCGTTAGTTATATGGCAGTGGACAAAAAAATGCCAAATATGAGTACTGTTGCCTTGCCGATAGCATTTACGACCAAGAAAATAATGAACATAGTTAAGAATCTGTTTATTAAAAGCGGGTCTCCAAGTCCTAAGCCGGCCATTCTGGTCAACTGGAAGGGTCGTGCGCTACCGCATGAGCGTCATTTTGGGTGGTTTTGCCTGCTACTAAAATGGTAACAGTACTCATATTTGCCCCTTTTTGTCCACGACCTCTTGGAGTCGGCTCGAAAAGAGTGATTTTGGGTTGTTTGCTGCGGGTGTGGGCTTGGAAACAACGTTCGGGGTGGCGAGGCGCCCAGAATTTGGTCGCAAGGAGGGCGTTCCTCGGCTGTGTCAGGAGTGTCCCTGGGTGCCGGCACATAAGGAACGTTCCTAACTGCCGGAGGGGGTGTCTGCCGTGGCGGGCACCCCCTCCGGATGTGGGAAGTTTGCGCTGCAGGTTACTTGTCGGTGCCCAGCTTGTGCGGCTTGAGAGCGAGCGCATTGACGAGCGCGTCGGTGGCAGACTTGACGGCTGCCGGCTGCGGATCGTTGACGTGATCCTCGGGATGCACGGGCAGGTCCTTCTTGACTGCATCGTGGATCAAGTTGAGGTACTCAGTCACGCCAGTGGTCGACAGGTGCGTGCCATCGCCATCGAACAGGTCGTTGCGATTGGCACTGTATCCGTACCAGTCGATAACGCGCACGTTCTTGTAGCGCGTAGCAGCGTTGGCGATGGCCTGGTTGGTAGAGCCAACCCACGGCTGCGGGCTGCGCGTGTTCACAAACACCACAATACGCTTATCTCCTGCATCGGTCATGATGGCGTCGATCTGGTCGTCGGTTACCAAGCCGTTGGTGCCCAGTGCAAAGACCACGATCTTGCCGGCAAGGTTCTGTTGGAGATAGCCCTCAAATGTCGCGCGGCCCGCATCAAACTGGCGGCCCTTTTCGGCATCGATGTGACTGTGGGGGAACACGCCGTCAAAGGAATCAACGGCGCGCAGCGACACGGAGTCACCGATCATCAGCAGGTCGTAGGATCCGTCGGGGAAGCCGTCGTTGTCCTTGTCGGTGCCGTCGGCTGCCTGTTGGTCTGTGGGCGCGGTGTTTTTGGCTTCCTTGTTGAGGACTTCGGCGCCCTCACCGCTCAGTGCGGAGGTCTCCGGCACAAAGATCAGGCCGCCCAGCGCGATAACAAGCACGATGCCGCAAGTGGCGCACACGGGAATATGCGCGCGCACCCAGTTGGCGGGCGTGGTGGTGCCGTCGCGGAATTCGGATACGGTGCGCCCAAAGACGCCCTTTCTAAACGGCGTCTCGATAAAGCGATATGAGCATTCGGCCACGGCGACCACCAACAACACCTGCAAAATGTACTGCCACCACGGCGTATCGTTGATGTTGGCGACCGGGTTCATAAGCAACAGTAGTGGATAGTGCCACAGGTAGATGCTGTACGAGCGCTTGCCAACCCACACGAGCGGCTCGGCGGACAGTGCGCGGGCAACCATTCCCTGGGGCTGCACGCAGGCCGCGATGACCATGAGCGTGAGGATGGAGCATAACAGCGTGCCGCCGCGATACTGGAACGCGGTGTAGCCGTTGGTGAGCGCGACCATGGCGGCAAGGCCAACCAGACCCACGACGCCCAACACATCGATGGATGCGGGCGAGGACCAAAAGCGCACGAGGGCGCTCGGCTGTGCCGGGACGGTCTCGGCTGCGCCGTCGGGCGTAGCGTCATGCTTGCTTTCGGCGCGCCGCGTGG
>OCPP01001130.1_pt1 | contig 15465 bp, 4 predicted proteins | sample 1538211 | NCBI WGS metagenome assembly OCPP01 (sample SAMEA2580193, study PRJEB22360) | human gut metagenome | biome: human gut; feature: human-associated habitat; material: faeces | place: Denmark | collected 2008/2010
CTTTCAAATGTACGTCTTTTTTCATCTCTTTGCCCTCAAAATCCTAAAGTTTCAACTTCTATTATAGCACCATTTACTCTATAAGGAAAGAAAAAAGAACTGAGCGTTCGAAATCCAGTCATTTATTGGTAATTTCCAAATTTATTTTCATAAATAAAACAACCGAGAGAATCTGTTCTACAATTCTCCCGGTCTGTTTTGTTTTTATCTAAAAACTTATTCTAAACTTCCCAACCACTATTGTCCAAATTGAAATCATTATCAATATTCTCTTGAGGAGTATTACTAAGCGTCAGCATCATCTGCACTTCTGTATCAAATTCAATAATTTCAATTTCCGGTGTCTGATATTCTTTTCTCATATTTTTTCTCCTATTCTTTCATCCATTTTAATCTTGGGAATCCTTCTGCTCCCACCTTCGTCAAATCCCACACATCACTCGAAAGCTTCAACTGACTTGTATAAAAATCTGCTTTGTGATTGTCTGATGTCAGCATTAATATTTTCGCTGCTATAGTTGCCTCGCTTGTATTGGTTGGTCCTCCCACGGTCGCAAGCTCATAGCAATTGCTGATATTATTCGTTGTATAGGTTGATACATCTCGACCAAGGAATTTATAACTCTCTTCCGGGCTGCCGTCTTCTGCATTCTTTGATGCATCTCCCATTGCCAAGCAATTGGTAATCTTCCAGTTTTTAAGACCTGCACTACTATTATTTACATCGCCTACTACACCCGCTTTATTTGCATAATAATACTTACCTTGCCATGTATTTCCTGGTATTATGAAAGACTTAATCCTCATATTTTCCACCACATGATTAACAGTTCCGCTGTTAAGTTCTCCAACTACACCGCCTTCTTGATGATTATCTAAAACAATCATTCCTGAAATATAAACATCTTCTAAATTTGATGCTCCTGTCATTTGCCCAACTGCACCGCCTACGAAATTAAATTTGTAGGTTTCTGTAAGTAAGGCATTCACCTGTATATTTTCCAACCAAATTTGATGAATGACTGCTTTGTTCGTTGCAGTTCCGGCAAGTGCTGCTGTATAACTTCCACCGTTTATCTGTACATAATTCATGACAACTTTTTCAATTGTTGCTCCATTTAGAGTACGGGCAAATCCATTTGCCGGATTTGTTCCTTCTGCTGCCACAAATACATTCTGCACTCTTAATTCATGTACCTTTCCGCTAACTTCATTAAACATTGCAGCCCGCAGTCCATGAATTACCTGATTATTTCCGTACAACTCTCCTGTAAATGGTTTTGTAATATAAGAAGTCTGCCCCTCCGGTAACCGTACTTGTTCCAGAGAAATGTTATTCATCAATACATACTTTCCACTCGGATTTTCTTCTATCTTCATAAACTCTTCCGGTGTAGAAATTGGTGTATATTCAGCTTCTGGTATTTCCCATCTCTTTGGATGCACTGTCACCTCCGAGCCTGCCGGCAATGCCGGAAGTTGTTCTTCCGGCTCTTCCGGTTTTGCTCCTTCAAGCCATATAAGCGTCGGATATCCCTGCTCTGTAACATTAGCGAAATTCCACTTATCCTCTGTAAATTTCAATGTTGACATATAAAAATCTTTTGTAGCATATTTTTCTCTTGATACTTCTTTAATCTGATCTCCATTAGCACTACTCTGACCACTTTGATTTCCTTCATAACAATTGGCTACGCCATAATCCCATACTCCATTATACCTATTTCCTGCAAATCGGTATACTGCTTGTGTACTTCCTGCATTATTCTCTGCTCCAGATTCTCCAATTGCTATACTATCTCTTAGCCATGAACTTCCTGTTGACATTAAGAAACCAATAAAGCCTCCTCTAGAATAATCTCCACCCATAGTCGCTCTCATTCGCATATTCGAAACGATTCGATTTGCTGAATATGTAGGAGTCATATCAAATTCATTCTCGCCAAACACGCCACCTTGATAATTTTCATTTGCTGTCATCTCACCGGACACATAACAGTCTGTAACTGATGTTCCAACATTCAACATCGCAATCAAACCGCCTATACCACTTTCAGACACTGCTGTCCTTTTATAAGCCGGTCCATACGGATTGACATTTAATTCTTCTGTCCAGATTTCACTAATCTTCGAATTTTCTGCCTCGCCCGCAAGTGATGCTGTCTTATTACCGCCTGCTACCAGTACATTATACAATGCCACTCGGTTTACCGTTGCTCCACTCAGTTTTGTTGCAAAAGCATTTGCAGCCTCATTGTCATTCCATCTTTCTACCTTTACATCTGCAAGTTTCAGGTTTTCTACCGTTCCACTTAATGTTCCAAACAACGGCGCACCTTGCATATCTCTGATAGTCAATCCATTTCCATCAAATGTTCCAGAGAAATCTCCAAGGAAGGAACCGCCTTCTGCACGCAATCCGTATAATGAGATTGGCTGCATCAGAATATAATTATTACTACTTCCCTTCGCCGCCAGCAATTCCTCAACTGTGTAAATCGCTGTATAGCCTTCCGGCACATCTGCACGAAGTGGTGTCTCTGGTAAAGCCTGTTCTTTTGACGGCGGTTTCACACTAGATTCCGGCATAGAAATCAGTCTCGGTGAACCTGTTGTTCCTGCTTTAGACCATTCCCATTTTTTTGTATCCAGCTGCATCTTATTCTGATAAAAATCGCCTGTTGAAAACTCTGAATGTCTAACCCCTCTCGGATCGTTTATATTTATATTCGTTCCCGGTGTATCTAGACTATAGAAGCAATTATTAAACGCTTTTAACTCTGTCAAATCACTGCTCTTCTTCATATAAAGCACTTTATAACGTGACTTCACTGCATCTTCCGGATAAACACCACCTGCTGCCGTACTGTACGTAATGCTGCTTTTTCCTGTTACTGCTCCGATAAATGCCGACGTATATTCCGGACTCTTATTATATGGAATGTGAACCTCGCTGTCTGCAAATACTTTTGTAATCGTTACATTTTCTGCATGTCCAATCAAGCCACCTACATACTGTTGCTCTGTTGTTATTTTGGCATCTGTAATCAATACATCTTTCATCTGTGTTCCTGATGCTTTCGCCAGAAGAACTCCTGCCTGTGCACCATTAACTGTCATATCAATATTTTGAATACCTACGGTATCGAAATTTGAGTTCTGATCAGAACCGATCAGTCCTGTCAATGTTCCACCATTCATAGTAATTCCGTTAAAGAACACATTCTTTATAGTTGCATTTGCGCTCTCTTTTGCAAATACATTGGCCCCTGTGTCTGTACTTTCCACAAGACAGTTTTCAATCTGTAAGTTTTCCACCGTTCCTTTTAATTTCTGGAATAATGGTTTCGAAATACCGATGATGCGATGATTTCCACCGTTCAATATTCCGCTAAATTCTACGGTCACAAGCTCTCCACTATAAGTACTATAATCCAAATCTGCTGCAATCGCAAATTTTCCTTCCGGAACTTGATTTAATTTTATAATCTGCTGTGGCTGTGCAATCTGAATTGTAAATGATGTCACCCGGTTTTCAAAACCTTTTAACAATGCCAATCCATTTTCTGCTGCCTTCTCTGCATTCCACTTTTCTCCTGCGAATCCCAGATTCTCTGTATAGAATCTTGAAGTCCAGATTTCTTTTCCAACAGATTTGATTGTTTCTCCGGCTGCTGAGACTCCGTCTGCTGCGGCAAACTCATAACCATTCGTAATACGACTTCCATCTGCCATCAACTTCGGCATTTCTGGAGAAACATTTCCCACACTTAACAGATTTGTATATCTTCCTTCTCCTGCACTCTCTGCAAGGAACCCGGCGCCTTCTGCACCTTGTACTTCTACATTCAGATAAACATTTTCTACCGTAGAGCCTGTATCATTAACGACAAATCCTGCTGCCTTTCCTGTGGTAACAGCAACATTTCCTGCCAAAAATACATCTCGAATAGTACTTCCCTGCATCGTTCCGGCAAGCAATGCTCCGGCTCCGTTTTCTGACTTCAACTGTATATTTTGCATCAGAAGAGTTTCAACCGTTGCACCTTCTATTTGATTTGCCAGAGCTCCGCCGTTCACTCCATTCAATTGAATTTCACTGTTCAAAATTGCAAGATTCTTCACAGTTCCTCCTAAGGTTCCAAACAACGGCACACGCAGCCCTTCGATGCTGTGTTGATTTCCATCCAGCGTACCTGTAAAGTTCGGAATCATTACTTCGCTCTGCTCTGTCTCATTCAAATTCAAATCTGCATCCAGACGATAGCTCAATTCCGGATAAAGATTCATCTGTTTCAAATCTTCAACTGACTTCACCGGGATTACTTCAATTTTCTGCATTCCGAAAATCTCAGGATAGCCTTTCATTCCAACTAACTTCAAATACCAGTTTTCTTCATTGAACTGCAATCTATCCCGATACAACTCAATTGTCTTTTGTTCCTCTTTTGAAACTTCTGTCAACTTTCCTTCGGTTACGTTGCTAAGACCGCCCGTACCTACGGAAACAAAAGAGTCTGACACATATTTTCCCAAAACGTCCGGCGTTCCAAGGAATTGATAAAAATCTTTTCCTGCATCATCTTCCACTATATTTCCTACGGAAAGCACATGCTGTACACTGCTTTCTCCTGCCAAATTTCCTATAAATCCAGCGCTGTTTGTTCGGTTCTGTGCATCATTATAATTTACTACTGTAATATCTGCGTCACTGTAGACTTGACGAATCGCCAGATTCTTTCCTGCTCCGATAAATCCACCATTGTCCGTTCCGCTCAGTGTTACATTACTTTCAATCACCGCTATATTAGAAATCTGAGAGCCGGATGCCCGTCCTGCAAAAACCGCATTGTAATTCTTTGTCCCGGTAATCTTCGCATTTCGAATCTGGATTTTGTTAAATACAGATCCAGTGTAATCATATCCAGTGATTGCTCCGTTATAACTGGTTCCAGAAATTGTAATATTTTCCAGATTCAGATTTTCAAATACTGTATGGTGAGAACGTTTTGTAATTGCAGCGTTCTCGGCATTCTGATTGGATATCTGGACATTCTTCACTGTTAGATTACGAATTTCTGCGCGCTCTGTTTTTTCTAACAACGGCACTTTCAATCCTGTGATGCTGTGTCCTTCTCCATCCAAAATTCCGCTGAAGTTTCCTTTTGCAATTGCTGTTTCTGTCACTTCAGACGCATCAATATCTGCTTTTAATACATATTTCTGAGCTTTATTCTGCCCAATTTCTTTTAAATCAGCTAATGTACGGATTTCTTTTACTGTTTCTTTCTTCTGCTCTTTTACCACAATGGTATAATGTTTTGTCTTTGCAATCCAGTCTTTCTCTGCTTCTGCTGTATCCTGAATCGTCAAGTCAGCAACATAGGAATTCGTGATCCTTGTAAACAACGGTTTTGTCGCATTGGTAATCTTATACCCATTTCCATCCAGCTTTCCGATAAAGGTACAATTAATGTATACTTGATCCGCTCCGGTAACATTTTCCATTGAAATGTCATTTCCCAATTCATAAAATCCATTTGGATTTTCCTTAATTTTATCTACCAGCTCCTGTCCGGTTTTAACTGTCACGACATTTCTGTCAGACACCTCACCATATACCGGTGTCCGGAATTCATTTGTAATTCTCTGTAGATACCGGAACACATTTTCTCTGGAATCTCTAATATTCTGAAGTGTCACATTTCCATTAGACATTCCTGAGTTAATATCATTTCCATAATTAATCAGATTCTGACGGAAATATTCAATCAACGCCTCTGCATCAAAATATGCATTTCCCTGCTTTGCCTGCTCTTCAATCTTCTGCTGAATCTCTGCATTTTTTCCCTTTCGATAAGATTCAAATGTAAAATTCGGATCGTTCAGTATTGTCCGGTAGAATTGTAAATCTCCCGTCTGCGTCTGTGCACTTAAATATCTAACCAAACCATCACTATATCCAAACATTCCACCTAGTTCAAATCCATTTCTTCGGAAAATCTGCGCATTCGGTGTACCGCCGTCTACATAAGGTACATACCAGCTAGAATAGCTTACACGATCAATCTGATAAGCTCCTGGATTGTTGATACCAACCTGATTTACCCCGCCCAGATCAAATCGATGGCCCGGCCGAATCGTAAGCTGATTATCCCACAAATCATCTAATGTCTGTAAGTTCATATTTTCCAGTGCTGATGCACTAAGTGTTGTCCATGTACTATTTGCACTATTCCAGCTCTGATGGTTATTTCTAAATCCATATCTATGCTGTGCAGTAACTCGAGCCTGCTGCTCCGGTGTCAGCTGCAGATATGCTAACCCCTGCAAATAATCCAAGGTATAAATCACATCAAATACTTCTTTATAATAACTCTTAAACTTCTCTTGAGAATTAATACGCTCCGGTGTCAGATTGGAAAGTACCTGTCCGTCTCTTGCATAATTTTTCATAAAATTCATGTTATAATCCAAACCTGCCTGATTGACAAACCCATTGGAGTAATCTTCACCGTTTCTTCCCGGACGTTTTCCTTTATTTTCCATCCAGATCCAATTATCAGTAACATGTGCCATCTCATGATTTAATACAGTTAGGTCTCCTATAAAGTTTGAACTATTATAATAAATATAATCATAATTCGGATTTCCATGAATTACTGCTACTGCTCCACTTTTATGTCCCCATAGCGTCTGAAGAGGTTTATAGAATTCCTTAAATACATCTTGGTTACGATCCTTATTATAAGAAGAATCTACAATTAAAAATTTACTTCTATTAATAGAATCTGCACCATTTCGCGCAACTTCTGCAAAATTGTCGTACAGATTTTTATAGTCATTTAATTGACTTGCAATCTCAGCTCTTTTTCCTGCTCTCCACTGATCTGTATCTTGATAACCTCCGTATATCTGAAGATTTCCATAAATAAGAGCAGTCGAGAACGATGCGAGATACAGATTCTTCGATGTTTTATAGGACAATACCGGCAAAATCAATTGCTGATCTTTTTGAATCGTATTACTCTTAATGAAATTCCACATACGATACTGAACCTTCGGATTATTTGGTCGTGCCTCTACCAAAACTCCTCCTTGGAAATTATCTACAATCCAATCATTCACATCCGAATATCCTGCATATGCTGCCATAAAGTATTCTACAAATGCACTTATGCTTTTGATGCCTGTATAAGAAGAAATTCTATTTACATAAAAGGACTGTGTACTATTTCCTTGTCTTCCTTCTTTACTACTTATTTTTACAATTTCGTTTGCAAGACCTCTTGGCGCTTTTGCTCCCGGCAATATGGAATTATCAAAGATAACTACATCCCTAAGATTGATTCCTCCGATTTCAAAATCATACCAACGATCTATGTAATTATATGCATACAGAAAATCTTTCAAATATTCATTATTCTCAAAAGTTTCCGTTACTATTGCTTCTGCAATTGTATGATTTACATTGATTGGATACTGTGCATATGATGCTGTCATAGCAACCAAAATCTGTTCTAATTCTTTTTTTACAACATTATTGTAATTTCTACGGTATACATCAAGAACAGAATCACTATCCTGCTGACTTACCCTTGTCTTAATATGTGTATCAAATTCAAATGTTGTTGCCATTGACAAGAGCCTTTGAAATTGCTTTGTTTTTGTATCCACAACATATTTATTGAAATTATAATGCACCGGAATCTGTGATACATTATAAGAAGCGATTCCTGATCTGGTGTCTATATAAGAAAGATCATAAATCAGCGCCTTATCCTCTGTTTTTTCAAATTGAATACGAAGTTTTTTAACACTGTTAACTGTTTCTGTTGTCAAAGCGATAATTCTTTGTCCATTCTCATTCATTGGATATACTGCCAGTACCGCTTTTTGATTCAATTTATGAGCAACATCTACTGCATTTCCATCTTTAACAATTTGCTCTCGATTATAGAACGGCATAAACTTTTCCAGATTTTCATATAAAGTTTTCCGTTCTGGCTGATATCCTTTTACTGTTTCCCACGATTCTTTTCCAGCACGCTCTTCTTGGTTAAGCGCTGCCATCAACGCAATAGATTCCTCCGGTGCAACTGTCGCCTCTGGTTTTATCTCTTCAGAACCTGTTCCTTCTGATGGATAAATATCGCCTTCTGCCTCCAGTCTCGGACGTTTGCCACCTGTTACATCACCCAGATGCCATATTTTAGAATCCCATTTCAATGTTTCTGTATAAAATGTTTCCGTATTTACCTGTTCAACAGTTGCTGAACTAATCTTTCCGGTTAGATTCAAATTTACTTTCTCTGTAGTATCTGCTGTTTTATACTCGTAATTGTTTTTATAATTTACAAAATCAGCGTCCACTGTGTTCGCTGCATTAAATGAATATCCTTGCGGACCGAATGCAATATTATTTTCTACTTTAAATGGAACTCTGCTTTCAGTTGATAAGCCGCTCAGCCCAACATAGCTTCCAACCTTTGCCGTAATAGCTTTTGTTTCTGTTGCTTCTTCGATAAACTTCAATTCTGCATAAGTATTTGTCACAGTACTACGGTTCATCTTTGCAACAAATCCACCTTGCACATCCGTCTCATTTCCAAAAGTTTTTGGATTCGTCGTACGCTGCGCATAACAATCTGTTACAGTACTCACATTCATAATATTGGAAATAAATCCACCAGCTTCCCTTCCGTCTACCTGCGCAACTACTGAACAACCGCGTACCGTAGAATTATCCAAATGTCCAACCAGACCACCGACCAAAGTTTGTCCTTGGATTTTCATATTACGAACATAGACATCCTGTATATATGAACCATCCCATGCATCCTTTGCAAGAGCTGCCACACGTTCTTCATTCGGACGTATAATCTCCCCATCTGTAAGAATCAATCCTTCTACAGAACCACCAGAAATCTTTTCAAACAATGGTATTTTCTGTCCTGTAATCTGATGACCATTCCCTTTCAATAATCCCGAAAAATTTCCTGTAATAATTGAATTTCCACTTGTCACCTTAGATACATCAATATCTGCGGTCAATACATATACGCCCGCACGATCATCATTGATTGCCTTCAGCTCCTCTACTGTAGACACTTCTTTCAACTGAAGCATTCCAATACGATTCGGGTCACCGTTTCTCAAAACCGGAGCTTTTTTCTCCTTCAATGGTTCAAAATCCCAAACCTCTTCGCTCCAACCTAAATTATTAACATAAAAGTCCTTATTAAGTAATTCGTCATATGCTTTTTCTTCAATTTTTCCGGCTGCATTTACAGGCTCTATTCGCTTACTATCTGACTCCAATCTAGTCTCTTTTAATGTAATATTTTGGGATATCTGTGTTCCGGTTTGATATCTTGCTTTATCTGATGCTCCATCAAACTTGTAACCTTTGTTTCCATTACTATAAGACACATTATTGGCAAGTGTTCCTGTAGCATCAGACTCTCCCATGATTCCAATAAAACCACCTGGTCTATGTCCACTCTGCCCAGTGCCGTCAATATTCATCGACATGGCAGTATAGCAGTTCTGAACAATGTTACTATTTTTATTATTGTGCCATCCAATTAGACCGCCAAGCGCACCATTGCTCATACTTCCTTTGATACTTCCTACTGCATAGGAATCTTTCACCACATTTTCAAACTGATGACCATTACTCATCTGCCCTATCAGACCACCAACTGTATTATATGACCCACTGATTTCCAGATTAACAGAACATTGCTCAACAGTTGCACGATCCATACGTCCAACCAGACCACCCATCAATGTTCGACTATTTGAATTTTTCAGTGTTCCGCTAACATGAACCCCTGAAATCTTCGCCTGCTGTTCTGCCTTATCTGCCAATACTCCGGCTCCGCCGTTGTTAACACTCTCAGAACCTGAAGTCTTCGTAATCGCCACATTTTCCAGTATAACATTCTTAACCGTACCACCGGAAATTGTTCCGAACAATGTCGTATTTAATCCTGTGATTTTATGTCCGTTTCCATCAAATGTTCCTCTAAATTCCGGGATCAGTTCATCTGCCCCTTGCACCATACTTGCATCCAGATTGTGATCCAACACATAGTTTCCTGCCGGATTTGCCTTTATCTTATCTATCAGCGCCTGCATGGTAATGTATTTTGTAGATGCAACTCCCTCTTCTGCTGTACCAAATTCTACAATAGCGCCTTGCTGTTGTCTGGCAACTCTCTCTGTTACATAATCATCCAGATTCAATATAAAGTTTACTTTGTTCTCAGATGTAACCTGAATCTCTTTGATGTCAGCAAATCTCTCCGGTTGTCCATCTAATTCCACTTTCACCAGATACTGCTCTTTTGCAAAGTCTTTAATCGTAAAATTTGAAACTTCTTCTACAGCGCCATTCTCACTTGATGTATTACTTTTATGATATAAGGTAACACGTTCTACTTTTCCAAGTCTAAATGGAATTTTTTTATCCTCTTCTGTCGGTCCCTGCGGATTGTCTACAGGCTTAAGAACATTATTTTGAAGCCACTGTTTTGTCTCTTCTGTTTCTTTATTTCCCTCAACCGCTTCTTTTGCCACCTCATAGACTTGTTTTGGAATCGTCTCATCTCCGTATTTCCACTGACTTTCCAGTTTTGTCTTTCCATCACTTTGTTCAACCTGCTCCGTCAGTTTCACATATGCTCTTGCTGCATATTCATTTTTATAACGCTCTTTTGCGATGTTGGTAAGTACGGCTGTATAATAAATATTATCCGTATCTTCTGCGTATTTCTTTGCCCCTTGAATTACTGCAGGTTTATACACCTTCCCTTTATAAAGATAGATGCCGTCTGCTGTAAGTTCTTTCCCATCTAAATATATTTCAGGTAATAATACAATTCCATATTCGACTATTTTTCCTTCTCGTTCCTGCTGTGCAATATAGTCTTTCTTAATTTTTGCAATGAAACGCAGCCCCATCGGTGTCGTAGTGCGAATCTGTCCTCCTACCATCTGAAAATTTGCATCTGTGATTTCCTGTACCTGAGCTCTTGCCACAATAGGTTGTAAGCAAATTCCAAGCAATATTGCCCACAATAAAAGAACTCTTCTAAGTTTTTTGTTATTTTTCATCCCTCTTTTATCCCTCTCTTTAGTATATTCCTATCGTCCACCCCGGTTCTTGAACCTGTGGCAGCTGTGGCTTTTCCGGTTTCGACTGTTCCGGTGTCTCCGGCTGCTCTGTATCCCCAGGTTTTTCTGGTACTTCCGGTTTGTCTGTACTTTCCTGTTGGTCTGTGTTTTCCGGTTTATTTGAACTTCCCGGTTTCTCTGTGTTCTCCGGTTTATTTATGCTTCCCGGTTTGTCTGTTATTTCTGTAGATTCTCCGGAAGTTTCATTTTTTTCCGTCTGATTCTGTGTTTTCGCATCTTCTTGTTTTTTAGAAGAAGCTTTCTTTTTTTCCGCATCTTTGAGTTGTTTCTTCTCTTTCAGTGACGGAATTTTCCCTTCAAAAGCCTCGCTCTCATCCAGCACATTATCTCGTGGATTGATATTTTCAATCTCTTTTTCAGATGCTGTTTTTTCATCTGAAGGTTTGTTTTCTGAATGTCCAGCATACCAGAATCCTGCTCCGGCAAGAGATGCAGTTAAAACAACTGCAGCTCCTATGATTCCCCACTTGTTCTTAATCAGTTTCTTTTCCCCTTTTTTCTGTTTTCTTTCTCTCATTCAAATCTCCTTTTCTATTTTTATTTTTAAGTTTACCAACAAAAAAACTGAAGTTTTGTAATTTATGCAAGACTTCAGTTTCCTTATTCAAACTATGTTTCCTTATATCGTATGTATTCTAACATTTTTGCATGTGCTATGCAAGTATTTTCTTTCTTGAAATGAATATTTTAAAGGGTTTGACGCATCCGCCAAACCCTAAAATTATAGAACTTATTCTTCTGTATTGATTTTCTCTTTACATGCAGAATTTATCTTTTTAGTCAACCACTAGTGGTTTTTTCTTCTTCTTGCAAAGAAAGCTGCCACAACTGCAAGTACTGCCCCAACACCAGCGAATGCCCATCCGATTGGTAATGCTACATCGCCTGTCTTAGCTGATTTCTTGTTATTTGTTGCTCCTGGTTTCTTGTCATCTTCTGTCTTTTGTACATCAGATTTCTTCAAACCGTCTAATGCTTTCTGTAATTTTGCAAGTGTTGCATCCACTTCCTGCTGTGTCGCATCTTTGTCATCATAAATTGCTTTTGCTTCAGAGAGCGCTGCTTTAAGCGCTTTTACACTCTTAGCTGTATAACCGCTTAAGTCTGTTTTTTCCACTTTGTTGATCAAGTCTTCCAGCTTATCTTTATTCGGGATCAATCTCAATTCGAAGATCGCCTGCTGCAATGCGACATATGCAGAATCAATTGTTGTCTGACTTACAGGATCTGTATTCAGTACTTCACGTGCAGCTTCAAGCATTTTCATAAATTCTTCTGCTGTTTTCGGTGTGTATTCCTCGATTCTGTCCTCATACTGTTTTGCATCATTTACAAGCTGCTGCAATTTTGACTTATCTACCGGAATCAATTCCAGTCCTTCGATTGCTGCATTCAATTTTTCCAATGCTGCATCCACAAGTTCTTTTACTGCATTTTCTCCGAGATCTAATATCTCTTTTGCTTCTTTTAAAGCTTCTTCTAAAGCTTTTCTTGTATCTTCTGTATAGATGCTCAGATCTTTTCCTTCATACATGTCATATGCCGCCTGAAGATCTGTAAGATCTCCTTTATACCAGTTCAATTTTTGTCCGGCTTCTGCAAGTGCCCAGTATGCACTCTCCACTTCTTCTTTTGTTGCAGCCGGATTTTCATAAACTGCTTTTGCAGCTTTATATGCTTTTTCATACGCTTCCCGCACTGCAGGAATTACATCCGGATATCTCTCATCAGCCATCTGTTCTTCTGCATACTGAATCGCAAACTCAAGAAGAGCTTTATCAACTACTTCCCCAAGCACAATCTTATCAACCACAACATAATCTTCGCCTGTCACAACTGTCACCGGAACTTCTTTGCTCAGCTCACCTGCTGTTGCTTTTACACTGTACTCACCAACTACAACATTTTTGAATTTATAATTACCCAAAGTATCCGTTGTCGTTGCTTTCAAAGCTTTTCCATTATTGTCTAACAGTTCTACTTTTGCACCTTCAATCGCCTGATTCTGTCCATCTACAACACGTCCTGCAACATTTTGAAGCTCTCCTGTCGGAAGGTCATAAGAAGTTACTTTTACATTATCCACATAAATAGTATGGTTATTTCTTGTGTTAATTCCGATGCATCCTGCATCCATTGGTATACCAGACATTGTCTCTGTTAATACCAGTTCTTCATTCACCCAAAGTTTTATTGTCTTATCAACAATTTCTGCTTTTAAGTGCATCTTCTGTCCCGCTGCAAATGTTGGGCCATCGTGCATAGATGTCCATGCATTTCCACCTTTGCCCCAGTGTTCTGCAAAATATTTGTTTGCAGCATCTCCAACACCTACATATACACGATTGTTCATATCTTTCGCCCTTAAAAGAAGACCGATACGGATACCCGGTTTATCTGATGTGATGTCCATCTCCACAACACCATTCTTAAACTGTGGTGCCTCTGTTTCGTATACATTTGCATGTCCGCCTGGGAAGATGATCTTTGTCTGACCGTCGACCATCGTGATTGTTGTACTTGCCGTGTTACCCGCAAGATTATCCCATGTCTTCACACCATCATCATAGTTGTTCTCATAATCTGCTTCCTCTCTCGTAAGCGGTGAAAGCATGAAGTTCGCAACTACTTTGCCGCCTTTTGATACAACAACTTCTTTGGAAAGTGCATCGTAACCTTCTTTTTCCACTTTTACAGTGTAAACTTTTGTGACAACCTCATCAATTGCATAGTTACCTTCCGCGTCTGTTGTCGTTGTTTTATCTCCAATTGTAACAGTTGCACCTTCCACAGGTTCTCCAACTGCCGTTACTTTGCCTTCCACTCTTGTTGTCTCTGTTTTCATCGTAAAGTTCAATGTCTCTTCCAGTTTTTTCTCAGAAGCTGTGATCTTTTGTTGATTTGTAGCAAATATATTGCTTTCTGCAACAACTGTCTTTTCTCCGAACAATACCCCCGGAAGTACATAATTACCATTTACATCTGTCTTTGTGGAAACAACTTTATCTTTTCCGTTTTCTACAGAAATTGTGATATCCGAAAGACCGGCACCTGACTCGTCTGTTGCTTTTCCTGATAACGTAATACCAATTACATCAAGATCTTTAATTGCTTTTTCCAGGTTTGCTTTTGCAGTGTCAACAGTTGCCTGCTCTGCCTCGAAATCGTCCAAAGCCGCATTCGCTGCCGCCATCGCATCTGCAAATACTTTCCAGCTTTCTGCTGTATAATTCACTTCATAGCGGTTGCTGTTTGCAGCTACCAGCTCTTCCAATTCACCTTTCTGTGCTTTTGATACTTGGATCACAAGGTCATCTAATACGAAATCTTTGTAACCGCCAAAGTTCGCTTCATTTCCGCCTGCTTCTCCTGTATCCGCCGGTGTCGTTGTTGAATAAATACCAATCCATGACTGATCCCCAGGTTTTCCTGTCAGTCTGAACTTGAATGTTTTTGGTTCTGCATTATTCAGATCTGCTTTTTCAAGTTCATACGTCTCGAAATTAGAGCCATTGGATTCTCCATTACCAACTGCAAATGCGTATGTATTTTCAGATCCCATCTCATATTTGAAGCTGATGTTGTAAGTTACTCCCTCTTTGAAACGGAAATTTTGTGGAATTGTCTGATATAACAATCTTCCTGCCCCTGTCAAACCGTTTGTCTTGACAGACCAGTCTCCATTCAGAACATCATCCAGTTTTTTCACACCATACCATCCTGACTGTGTATATGGTTCATGTTTTTCTGAAAGGTGTGTTCTGTTATCTGTAACACCTTCCACATTACCGATAACAAATGGGAAAAGGCCCTGCGGTACTGCTTCAAATGTCTGTTCCAGTTTGTTTTCTGATACAAATGGGTTAAAGTTTCCATCTGTCTCCGTCTCCCCAAACTGATTGTTTACAACTCTGACATCATCAAAATAAGTCTTTCCTGCTCCCTTTTCACGTTTCAGAGTAAGTGTTACTTCTTTTCCATCTTCCGGTGCGGTAAAGAATACGTACATATTCTGGAAGTAACTTCCGCCACCTTTAATTGTTGCATTGTTTGTATTGTGCGCATAAGACTGTAAATAGTTCTTCGCAATTGATTTTTCTGTGTAGTTAGAAATCACTTTTCCATCTACAGACACTTCGATATATGCTTTCGCATCAGATCTGTTATCTACACCTGGTCTTATGTCAAGAAAAAGTACAAATTAAATATAACCAATTTTCTCTATGCTTAGCAAAGCTTAACTTGCTCTTTTTATCGCATTTT
>OCPP01001137.1_pt1 | contig 15382 bp, 15 predicted proteins | sample 1538211 | NCBI WGS metagenome assembly OCPP01 (sample SAMEA2580193, study PRJEB22360) | human gut metagenome | biome: human gut; feature: human-associated habitat; material: faeces | place: Denmark | collected 2008/2010
TTCCATCTTTTAAATTAATAATTCCACAATATTCAAAATCACATTTATTAAGTAATTTTTGCATAGAAATATTATCTTTATGTGTATCCACTCTTATACTATGTATATTTTTATTTAATGAAAATTCTTCTATTTTATTCATAAATATTTTAGATAATCCTAATCCCTTATAATTATTATTTACAGCAATTCTATGTATAGTTGTATAGTTAGAATTAGTAAGCCATTGTCCTTCATAAATATTATTATAAGTTTCTTCACCATCAAATATAATTACTGCTGTTGCAACAATATCATTATCTTTTATCATTACATAGTTATTTCCATTTAAAATATCAGAATTTATAGTATCAATGTTTGGATAGTTATTTTGCCATTGATCTATACCTTGATTTTTAAAGTATTCTTGGGCTTGCTTAATAATTTTCATTATATTATTTACATCACTTTTTACAGCCTTTCTAATTTCCATTACAATTCCTCCATGTTATTTTTTCATATAATTATATACAAAATTGGGATGTCGCATTAAGAATAAATCCTACAATATATTGTATTAATTTTTATTTTTTAAAACAATATATTGTGTATAAAAGTTTTAGTGCAACAGCCCCATTTTGTTAGAAAGTATAATAGTTATTTTTTGATTTCTAATTTATTATAACAATATTTTTTATCTGAGCATCCTGGACAACCACTACAGTTGCAAGTCTTATTCCTTTTTATTATGTGACGAATTGCTAATACTAATAATATTAAAATAATACTGCCAATAATATAATTTACCATACTATCACTTCCTTATATAATCATAATTAATAAATAAATTAATTAATGAGCATTACTTAATTGTTTTTCACTTTTAACATCTTTTCCTGATAGTACTGCAAGTGAAATTGCAATTATTGCTACTAAGATTGAGCCAATTGCACCAAATAAACTTCCAGTACCAGCAATAAAGCTTCCAACTTGATTAATTATTAATGCAACTATATATGAAGTTAATGTTTGGAAACCTATAGTAATCCACATCCATTTCCAAGATCCCATTTCTCTTTTAATAGCACCAATTGCAGCAAAACAAGGAGCATTAAGAATATTAAATGCAATGAAAGCAAATCCACTAGCTGCTGTAAACATTGTTCCAACTTGAGTCATTAATGCTGGAGTGTCTTCTGCAGCTTCAGCAATACCAAATAAAACACCAAATGTTCCAACAACATTTTCTTTTGCAACTAAACCAGATAAAGTAGCAACAGCTGATTGCCAATTTCCAAATCCAAGTGGAGTAAATAATGGAGCAATAACTTTTCCAATGCTTGCAAGTATGCTATCTTGAGCATCTACCATTTGTAATGACCAGCTAAATGAACTTGTAAACCAAATTACTGCACAAGCAACAAATATTATTGTACCAGCTTTTATTATAAATGCTTTTGCTCTATCCCACATATGAATTAATACACCCTTAAGACTTGGTATATGATATTGAGGAAGTTCCATTACGAATGGAGCAGGTTCACCTTTAAATACTTTTGTTTTATTTAAAATTATTCCACATATTATTATCATGAATATTCCTAGAAAATAAACACAAGGTGCTACCCAAGATGCTCCACCAAAAATTGCACCTGTAAATAGTGCAATTATAGGAATTTTAGCACCACAAGGTATGAAAGTTGTAAGCATTATTGTAATTCTTCTATCTTTATCATTTTCCATTGTACGAGTAGCCATTATACCTGGAACTCCACATCCTGAACTAATAAGTACTGGAATAAATGATTTTCCTGAAAGGCCAAATTTACGGAAAATTCTATCCATTATAAATGCAATTCTTGCCATATATCCACAGTCTTCTAATAATGATAATAAGAAAAATAATAACATTATTTGAGGAACAAATCCTAATACAGCACCAACACCACCAATTATTCCATCATTTATTAAACCTTGAAGCCAAGGAGCAGTTCCTATTTTTTCAAGAAAAGCCGCTACATTTTCACCTATTATTTCTCCAAATAAAGTATCATTTGTCCAATCTGTAAGAATTCCACCTAAAGAACTTACTGCAATATAATAAACGCCCCACATTATTAATGCAAAGATAGGTAATGCAAGTATACGGTTAGTAACTACCTTATCAATATTATCTGAAAGGGTATGTTTTGAATTATCTTTTTTCTTTATAATTTTTGATACTATTGATCCTATAAATTCATATCTTTCAGCAGTTATGATACCTTCTGCATCATCATCAAATTCTTTTTCACATTTAGAAACTATATTTTCAATTTTATTCATTGTTTCACTTGGAATATTAATTTTTTCAATTAACTTGCTATCTCTTTCAAATAATTTTATTGCTAACCATTGTTCATTAGCATCTATTTGATTTAAATTTGAAGAATGAATTAAACTTTTAATTTCATCTAATGCAGATTTTACTTCATTAGAAAAATTCATATTAAATTTATTAGAATCTTTATTTTTAGAAATTTCTATTGCTTTTAATGCTACTTCTTTAGTACCAGTACCTTTTAATGCGCTTGTTTTAACTACTGGGCATCCCAAAATTTGAGAGATTTTTTCAAGATTAATAACGTCTCCTCTTTTTTCTACAACATCTATCATGTTTAATGCAATTACAGTTGGAATACCAAGTTCTAATATTTGAGTAGTTAAATAAAGATTTCTTTCAATATTTGATGAATCAATTATATTTATAATTGCATCAGGCTTTTCATCAAACATAAAATTTCTAGTTACAACTTCTTCTAATGTATATGGTGATAAAGAATATATACCTGGTAAATCAACTATTTCAACATTAGCATGACCTTTTAATTTACCTACTTTTTTTTCAACTGTTACTCCAGGCCAGTTTCCAACATATTGTTTAGCACCTGTAAGGTTATTAAACATTGTAGTTTTACCACAGTTAGGATTACCGGCTAATCCAATTTTTATTGCCATTATTTATTCCCCCTTATTTTAAATTACTCAACTATTACCATTTCTGCATCAAACTTTCTAAGAGTTAATTCATAACCTCTTATATTAATTTCAACAGGATCACCTAATGGAGCAACTTTACGAACATAAATTTCGCTTCCTTTTGTAATTCCCATATCCATAATTCTTCTACGAACAGGACCTTCTCCTTGAATTTTTTTTACTCTTACTGTTTGTCCACATTTAACATCTTTTAATGTAGTCATTTTAAATCCCCCTATACTAGTATTCTACTAGCCATACTTTTATCTAATGCTATTCTAGCACCTTTAATATTTACTATTAAATTTCCACCTAAATCTGATACTATTGTAATTCCTTCTCCAATAATAAACCCTAAGCTGTTTAGAAATTTTTTTGTTTCTGCATTTCCTGTTATTTTTTTTATAGTTACTTCTTCTCCCACTTTAGATAAAATTAAAGACATATAAACACCTCTTTTATTGATAATGATTATCATTCCTTATATTTACTATTATATACAATTACAGTAAAATGTAAATAGTTTTCTTAAAATTACCAAATAAATTTAAAAATAAATCCAAAAATAGTATAAATATCTTTAAAATGTTAATAACAAAACAAAAAAACACATATAATCTTAGTTAAAAGTTTATATGTGTTTCATAATAATTAATTTAAAACAATTTTAATCAAATTTTAAGTAAGTTGTATTTTCAGGAACTCCTGTTATAGAAGCATTATTACCTTCATTTAACATATATATTGATTTCATATCTTCGTTAGAAATTTCAAAGTCAAAAACATTTAAATTTTCTTTTATTCTAGTTTTATTTGATGATTTAGGTATAGGAATCACCCCTCTTTGAATATGCCATCTTAATATTAATTGAGCTACAGATTTTTGATATTTTTCAGATAAGTTTAACATTAACTCATTTGTAAATAACTTTCCTCTCATTATTGGGCTCCATGCTATAAGCTGAATATTATTTTCTATACAATAATTTAACATTTCATTTTTAGAACTTTGAGGATGAACTTCAACTTGATTGACCATAGGCATTATTTTAGCTGTTTTCTTTAATTCTTCTAAATGTCCAATTTTAAAGTTACAAACTCCAATAGCTTTTACTTTTCCTGCTTTATAAAGATCTTCAAAAGCTCTCCAAGTTTCAGCATTTAATTTATTAGGCCAATGTATCAAATATAAATCTAAGTACTCAACTTGTAATCTTTTTAAAGAATTATTAAATGCTTCAATAGTCTTATCATAACCATGATCATCATTCCAAAGTTTAGTAACTAAAAATATGTCTTCCCTTTTAACTTTACTTTCTTTTATAGCATTACCAATACCAACTTCATTTCCATAAAATGAAGCAGTATCTATTTGTCTATATCCACATTCTAATGCATATTTTACTATTTCTGCTGTTTCATTATTATCACCAGATTTATATGTTCCAAAACCTATAGATGGTATTTTTATACCATTACTTAATACTTTAAATTTTCTCATAATTTTACATAACCTACCTTTTAACTTCTATTAATCTTATTTTATCTTCACTTGCAACAATAGCTTTTGTTGCTATATTATAAAACAAAGATGTATCTAAAACTCCAACTATATTTTTTAAATTATCATTTAATGATGAAATATCTTTTATATCATATTTATTAAATTCAACATCCATCAAATATAAACCATTATCACTTATAGTAATACCATCTTTTGAAAGACTTGTTCTCATTTTAGGTATTCCCCCTAAGTTTTTAACTTCCTTTTCAACAAAGGCTTTACTTTCTGGAATAATTTCTAATACAATTGGATATTTAAATTCTAATTTTTTTACAACCTTACTTTCATCTACAAGTAAAATATAATCATCTGCCATAGTTGCAATTATTTTTTCATTTGTGTGTATTCCACCACCACTTTTTAAAGCTGTAAGATTTTCATCTACTTCATCACAACCATCAAATGCAACAGATATTTTACTAACTGACCAGGTTGGAATAACTTTTAATCCATTTTCTATACAAAGACTAGCAGTCTTAAAAGATGGTGTTACTACTTCTATGTTTAAACCTGCTTCTTTTATAAAAGATATAAGGTATGAAATAGTACTTCCACCACCTAATCCTATAATTGTATTGTTTTTAATATATCTCAATGCTTCCTTTGCACATTTTTTCTTCATTAATGTCACTCCTATAATTAAATTTTGCTTTCTGCAATAGATTGCTCATGGTTACTTAAATTTTTGTAAACATCAGGTTTTCCTACTGTTAAAAATAAATATAATACTTCTATTACAATCATAGAAGATATTCGTGAAAAATAATATTCATCTATTAACTCAAGTTTTCTTGGCACCTTTGGAATAAGTGTCCCTTGAAGTGATACTGAAAATAATTCTATAAAGAATATTATGTGAAATATATCATCATTTTTATATTACTATAATCAGGTAATACAAACAATGATAATCAATGATAAATTTAAACAAAATTTAATCACTAATTATTTAAACACTTTTCTCTTACATCCTTAGGTGAAAGATTTGGCATTACTACATTTGCTCCTGAATTTAACACCTTTTCTATTCCTTATGAATCTATACTACCAAGTGCTGTAGTTGCTGGAAGAAATACCTTAGGTAACATTAATCTAATTAAAGCTAACATTATTATTGTTTTTTCTAATGTACCTCCCTTTTTCTTTGCAAGTGGAGTATCCTTATGTGGAATAAATGGCTCTATACCACACATATGTGGATCCAATTCTTTTTTCTATCAGATTTTAAATTTTATTACTTAATATAGAATTTTTACAAATAAATCCTACACCAAAACAATAATCCTATTTGAAATTATTATAAATAAAGTAATTATTTCAATTTTAAAATTTATTTATAACTTAATATATTAGGTAATGCTTTTTCTAATTGTTCTAATGATAACCCACATCTATTAGCATAATCTTCTGCTTGATCCTTATCAATAAAATTAGAATTAAAATATCTTGAATCTTCTGATGCAAAATATAAACCACAAACTGACGATACTGGATCCATCATATAACTTTCTGTAAGCTTAACTCCAGTTACCTTTTCGCCATTTAAAAGGTTAAATAATATCTTCATTTGACTTTGATCAATAAGTGATGGATAACCAAATGCAGGTCTTATTCCCCTATAACTAGCTTTAAATATTTCCTTCATTGATAAATTTTCATCCTTTGCATATCCCCAATAATTTTTTCTAATATCTTCATGAAGTTTTTCTGCAAAAGCTTCTGCTAATCTATCACATACAAGTTTTAACATAATTGCATTATATGAATCGCCCTCTGATTCTAATTTTTTAACATATTCATCTGCCTTTAATCCTGTTGTAACTATAAACCCACCTAAATAATCATCTTTATTAATTTCCTTAGGAGCAATAAAATCAGAAAGACATAAATATGGCCCTTTATTCTTCTTTCTTTGTTCTCTAAATAAATTAAATGTTGCAGCTAATGACTTATCCTTATTATAAAGTTCTATATTGTCTCCATTAGAATTAGCTTTAAAGATTCCAAAAACCCCTTTAATATCTACAATATTGTTTTCTTCAATAAAATCTAACATCTTATTTGCATCATTAAATATTTTTTTTGCTTCTTTTCCATAAGCAGAATCTTCTAATATATCTGGATATAATTTTTTCATTTCCCATGCTATAAAGAAGAAAGTCCAATCTATATATGGTCTTAAATCAGATACTGTATAATTCATTACCTCTTTAATTCCTATAAAATTAGGCTTAGGAATTTCCCTGTTATTCCAATTTATATTAAATTTATTTTCTCTTGCCTCTTTTAAAGAAACTAATTCACTTTCATAACTATTATAAGTATTTCTTACTTCCTCATATTCTTTTTTTATAGACTTTATATATTCTTTTTTATTCTTACCTAATAATTTTTTAGATATTTCTACAGTTTTAGATGCATCATATCCATAAATAACTGGTCCACTATAATTAGGTTCAATTTTAAGTGCTGTATGTGCTTTTGATGTTGTAGCTCCACCTATTATTAAAGGAATAGTCATATTTCTCTTTTCCATTTCAGCTGCAATATGACACATTTCATTCAATGAAGGTGTTATAAGACCACTTACTCCAATTATATCAACATTTTCTTTTATTGCTGTTTCTATAATTTTTTCACATGGAACCATTACACCTAAATCTATTATTTCAAAATTATTACAAGCTAAAACTATACCAACAATATTTTTACCAATATCATGGACATCTCCCTTTACAGTTGCTAACAATATTTTTCCAGCACTAGCTGCTTGTCCTTGTGCTTTATCTTTTTCAATATATGGCAGCAAATGAGTCACAGCTTTTTTCATAACCCTTGCAGATTTAACTACTTGAGGCAAGAACATCTTTCCATCACCAAATAATTCTCCAATTTTTGTCATACCATCCATTAATGGTCCTTCTATAATAGAAAGTGGCTTTGGATAAGCATTTACTGCTTCTTCTAAATCTTCTTCTAAATATTCCGTAATTCCCTTAACTAAAGCATAGCTTAACTTTTCATTTAAACTTTTTTCTCTCCATAAATTTTTATTAGTTTGAGCCTTTGTATTTCCTTGCTTATAATCATCAGCTTTTTCTAATAATTTTTCCGCTGAATTCTTATGCTTATTTAAAACTACATCTTCAACTAACTTTAATAAATCTTTAGGAATATCATCATAAATTTGAATCATTCCAGGATTAACTATTCCCATATCCATTCCAGCTTCAATTGCATGATATAAAAATACAGAATGCATAGCTTCTCTTATTGTGTTATTTCCTCTAAATGAGAAAGATAAATTTGATACCCCACCTGAAACTTTTGCATATGGTAAATTTTCTTTAATCCATTTGGTTGCATTAATATAATCAACTGCATAATTATCATGTTCCTCAATACCAGTTGCTATAGCTAAAATATTAGGATCAAAAATTATATCTTCTGGTGGGAAATTTAATTTATTTACTAATAAATCATAAGCCCTTTTGCAAATGGATATTTTTCTTTCATACGTATCAGCCTGTCCATTTTCATCAAATGCCATTACAATAACAGCAGCACCAAAATCTTTAACTATTTTTGCATGACTTAAAAACTCTTCTTCCCCATTTTTTAAAGAAATAGAATTTACTATTGGTTTTCCTTGAATACTTTTTAAACCAGTTTCAATTACTTCCCATATTGAGGAATCTATCATAATTGGTCTTGATGATATATCTGGTTCAGCTGCTATAAGTCTTAAAAAATACTCCATTTCCTTTTGACTATCAAGTAAACCATCATCAAAATTTATATCTATGATCTGAGCACCATTTTCAACTTGCTCCTTTGCTATAGACAAGGCCTCTTCATAGTTTTTTTCTCGTATAAGTCTTGCAAACTTTGCAGAACCTGCAACATTAGTTCTTTCTCCTATATTTATAAAATTATTTTCTTTATTACTTCTTATTATTTCTAGTCCACAATAAATGCTTTCTTTTTTTTTTTAGGAATCTTTCTTGGCTCTAATCCTTCAACTGCTTCTGCAATTGCTTTTATATGATCTGGAGTAGTTCCACAGCATCCACCTACAATATTAACATCCTTTTCAAGTGCAAGTTCTCTTATATATCCTGCTGTCATCTTTGGAAGTTCATCATATTCTCCTAAAACATTTGGTAAACCAGCATTAGGATAACAAGATATATACACATCTTCAGTATGAGCTAATTGCTTTATAAAAGGAATCATATCAGCTCCACCAAAAGAACAATTTAAACCAATAGAAATAACATTTTCATTTCTTACTGATTGTGCAAAAGCATCTAATAATTGTCCTGATAATGTTCTACCTGACTTGTCTGTAAGTGTTCCTGAAATCATTATTGGTAAAACTACTTGCTTTTCTTCATAAACTTTATTTGCAGCAACTATAGCAGCTCTACAATTTAATGCATCAAATACAGTTTCTATTAATAAACAGTCTACTCCACCATCTATAAGTGCACTTATTTGTTCTTTATATGCATTTACTAAGCTATCAAAAGTTACATTTCTATACCCAGGATTTTCTACATGTGGTGATAATGATGCTGTTTTATTTGTTGGCCCAATAGAACCAGCAACAAACCTTGGTCTATTAGGATTATTTTTAGTAAATTCATCTGCTACTTCTCTTGCTATTTTTGCAGCATTATAATTTAAATCATAAACTAAATTTTCAGTGCCATAATCTTCTTGTGAAATACTTGTAGAATTAAATGAATTTGTTTCAATTATATCTGCACCTGCTTTTAAAAAGCTTTTATGTATTTCTTTAATTACTTCTGGCTTAGTTAATGATAATATATCATTATTCCCCTTTTGATCTTTATGAAAATCTTTAAGTAATTCTCCCCTAAAATCTTTTTCAGTTAAATTATATTTTTGTATACTTGTTCCCATGGCTCCATCAAGAACTACTATTTTTTTTTCTAAAATTTCAATTAAATTACCCCTATTCATTTGCATTTCCTGCCTTTATTTTATAAATGTTTTAGAATATTATACAATTTTTTATAATTATTTACAACCTTTATTATACTTGTTAATTTTTGGTTTGTGTTTAAAGGAATTGTATGTTTTAAATGACAAATAACAAGTTAAGGAGTTTTTTAAGTATTTCAACATTAACTTGCTATTTGTCACTTGTCCATTATTGATAATTAAGCCTATTTTTTTATTATTGAAAATATTGCTGCACTTATAATTCCTATAATTCCCCCAAGTGCAAAAAATAATAAAGTTTCTTTTGCTATAACACCTATTATAATTCCAAGACCTACACCACAAGTTAACCCTTTTGTTAAATATTTATAATCCTTTTCTCTTAAACTTATTTTTTTCCACAAAATTATTACCCCTTATATTACATATTGCTAAATTATTTCTATATAAAATAGACTTATATATTGCAAAAAAAGTTCTCTATTTTCAAATTTTTTAATATCCTGGTAATTATTAAGCAACATCATTATATGAAACATTTTTAAAAAAGTTCCTTATAAGATATCAATATTTTAAATATAAAATAAATACACCTTAGCCTAAATAAATTAAACTAAAGTGTATTTAAATACAGTTATATAAACTAATTTTCTTTACTTATTAATTCTTCAAGAATTTCTGCAGCATCTTCTACACAACCCCTACATGAGCGTAAAACTTTACCTCCCTCTAACCCTTTTAATTCTCTACATATAACAGATGAATTTTTTTCCTTAAACTTCTTTTCTATTTCCTTTAATAAACTCAAGTCTTCTTTTAGTGGCTCTGCAGGATTATCTGGATTTATATTTCCATTTAAATAATTAACAATTACATAAGCACCCATTACAGCACCACAAACCTTATATGCACCTCCGCTATATCTTCTAACCATATCCTTCATTGTTAATTCATCAACATCTACTAAGTCACAAAATGCACATGCAACAGCTTGAGAACAAGTATATCTATTTTTATGCAATTCAATTGCCTTTTCTTTTCTTAATCCCAATTTTGCCTCATTCCTTTCTTCATAAATAAACTTCATTTAATATTATATATATTTTTTTTATAATTGTAATCTAATAATTTCTTTATAAAATATCTTAGCATTATTACTGTATTAATAAAAAGAGTTTTTTATTATTTTGATTGATAAAATATTTTAATATCAATATAATTTCTTTTAGGAGGTAAATTACTATGTCAAAAAGTAAAGCTGTAAAAACCATTGAAGAAAACAAAAGAAGAACTTTTTTAGCTACTGAAATTACTAAACCTTTAAATTTATCAACAATTTCAATAAGTAAAGCTATAAATCCCTCTAGAAATGATAGTTATACCCTTACTTCAACTACAACCACTAGATATTTTTTGAGTAAAAATAGTGATTTTATTTCAAAAGAGGGAATTACATTATACTTAAATGATGAGTTCAAATATATTGATATTTACACCTATAAAAAAGTAACTTCTACTAATGATATTGCAAAGAAATTAGCATTAAATGGAGCTAAACATGGCACTATTGTAATTTCAGAAGAACAAACTAATGGTAAAGGAAGACTTGGAAGGTCATTTTATTCACCTGCTAACACTGGAATTTATATGAGTATCATACTTAAGCTATCCTTAACAACAATGGATTCAGTGTTAATTACCACATCATCGGCTGTTGCAATTTGTGATGCAATTGAAAAATTAACGGGTATTAACTGCCAAATTAAATGGATTAATGATATTTATTTAAATGGTAAAAAAATTGCAGGAATACTAGCAGAAACTTCTACTAATTTTGAAAGTAAAACCATTGATTATTTAATTTTAGGTATAGGATTAAATTTTACACAACCTAAAAATGATTTTCCAGAAGAATTAAGAAAAATTGCTTCATCATTATTTGAGCATAATAATAGTACAATTAATCGAAACTTGCTTTGTGCAGAAATTGCAAATAATATTTTAAATATGATTTCTAAAATAGAAAATTATGATTTTATTTCAGAATATAAAAAAAGGAGTATAGTTTTAAATCAAGATATTATATATACTTCTAAAGGAATATCTTTAATTGGAAAAGCAATTGACATAGCTAATGATGGTTCTTTAATTGTAAAAAACTCTGATGGGTCAACTAAAATATTAAATTCTGGAGATATTACAATTAGAAAAGTAAATGAATAAAATATATGCTTCTATAAATTATAGACCCTGTAAAAAACTTTGTGTAAACTGAATAAAATTAATACATAAAAGCTGATTTAAATTAATAAATCAGCTTTTATTGTCTATTTATTTAATTCTCTAATTAATTCTTTAACTGTAATAATTTTATTCAATTTATACGCATTTTCACCACAAAATATAAGCGAATTATTAATATCCCCTTTTACAACTCTTATCAATGCTCCAGTTATACAATATAGTATAGTTGTCATATCTATCATAAACTCCTCCAATAAATATTACTGGTATCTTTTTTCATACTCTTTAACAATATTAATACATCCAACTTAATACAGCATTTTTAAATATTTAGTATTATTTTATATTCTGTTCCTTTTGTGTTATCAAGCAATTTTATACTTCCACTATGCTTTTCTATAATAGCTTTAGTAATAGCAAGTCCTAACCCAGCCCCCTCTGTTGACGAGCTTCTAGCTTTATCTTCTCTTACAAAAGCCTCAAAGATTTTATCTCTTATTTCTTCATTAATACCTCTTCCATCATCAAAAATCCTTATTTCAATTCTATCATTAAACTTTCGTGATATAACAGATAAAGTTGTATTTTTTTCATTATATTTTATAGCATTATCTATTAAATTACTTATTGCTCTTGTAAATTTAACTTCATCAATATTAACTAAATATTCTTCTTCAGATATATTAAAATCATAATTAAAATCTTTTGCCTCTAGCTCTGGAATATAATAAGCAACAATTTCTCTTAAGACTTCATTTACATCTACATTTTTCATATTTAATTTATAATCCATACTATCTAATAAAGAAAATTCAAATAAATCAGTTATTATTTTAGTTGCTCTCCTTGAATTTATGTTAATTATAGTTAAATATTCTTGTTTTTCTTCTTCTGTTAATTTATCATAATTATTTAATATATCACTATAACCTAATACTGCTGATAATGGATTTTTTAAATCATGAGAAATATGTAGTATTAACTTATTTCTTTCTTGTTGAAGTCTTTGATTTTCTTCTTTTTCTATTTTTAATGCTTCACTCATTAAGTTAAATCCATTAGCTAATTCTTTTAATTCATTATCTTTTTTTATATAAACTTGATTACCATAATTACCTTCAGTTATTTTCTTCATTCCTTCATTTAAAGTATTTATTGGCTTAGTAAACTTTCTTGCCGTCCACTTTGCAAAAAAATATATAATAATTAACAATAATATAATATTAATAACTATTAATGATATTATTTGATTTTTATTTCCCGTTAATGGATTATAATTATTATGTTTATTTATATTTTCATACGGAACACCAAATACTACTAATTTATTTTGTTCTTTTATAAACTTGTATGAAATTGAATATTCTATTCCATCATCAGTAGTTATTATGCTACTTTCTGAATCAATCATAGTTAGCATACTTTCTAAAATTTTTATAGCTGAACTTGATTCTTTTTCAGAATATACTTCAAAATTTAATATCTTAAGATAATCATCTAAAGTTATTTCTTCAAATTCCTTTATTAAATCTCCTCTCTTAAGCTCTATATTATTATTTTCGTCTATTACTATTAAAAATCCATTTATATCTTCTAAGTCTTTTTCGCTTATCATTTTATAATCATTTGCTAACCTATAATTAATAAGTCCATACTTCATTGTTGATGGTAAAAATAAATAACTGATATATAATATAAAAGTAATTATAAATATAATAACCATTATTGAAATAAGAGCAATATATCCTATAAAGTAATTTTTAAATAACTCTTTTGCAATTCCAGATTTAAATCTTCTTTTTCTCATTTATTTCACCTTTTCAAATTTATACCCAATTCCTCTTATAGTCTTTAAATATTTAGGACTCTTTGGATTATCCTCTACTTTTTCTCTTAAGTGACTCAAATGTACAAGAAGTGTATTATCATCTCCAAAATAACTTTCTTCCCATACCTTCTCATAAATTTGCTTCTTGGTATAAACTCTACCAGAATTACTCATTAATAAATCTAATATCTTAAACTCCTTAGGATTTAAATCAATTTTAATATTATTTTTATATACTTCATAATTTTCCTTATTTAAAGTTAACTCTCCTAATACTATTTTAGTATATTCCTCTTTATTATTTACATATTGATAACAACGTCTTAATTGAGATGCTACTCTCGCTGTTAACTCAATGGTATTAATTGGTTTAACTATGTAATCATCAGCACCTAATCCTAATGCTAAAACCTTATCACTATCAGTTGACATAGCTGTTATAAAAATTATTGGAATCACAGAAGTTTTTCTTATTTCTTCCATTACAGTTATACCATCTATATTAGGCATCATTATATCTAATAATGCTAAATGAACTTCTTGATTTTTAAAAGCTTCTAAAGCTTCTATTCCATCTTTACATTCAATTACCTCATAACCTTCTTTCTTCATATTTAAAGCTAATAACCTTCTTATATCGTCTTCATCTTCAGCAATTAAAATTTTCATATTATTTATCCTCCAATAATTTTTCCTTAGTATAACATTCACTTGCTAAATCTAGCATATTATTATTTTCATACACTATAGCTAATCTTCTCCATAAAATAGATTGTGTTGGATGCTTTTCAATACTATCTTTTAAAAATTCTATAGTTTTTTCAAATCCACTATTTGTTTCATAAAGAGTACACAAAAACTCATATGCTCTCATATCATTTTCATTATTTTTAATATATTCTTCTAAACATTGAATTTTAATGTCTATATAATCATTTATATCATTAGTATTAATTGCATAATATTCACTATCATATATGTTATAACTTTTACTTACTTCACTTTCAAACTCATCTAAAGATATTCCCATAACTTCATTAAAGCTTTCTTCAAATGTATTTATCTTGCATTTTTCAAATATATCACCAATTGATTTTTCGCCATTAAACTGAATTATTTTATGAATTAAATAAGTGCTTTGAGCAAATAGTTTTGAATTTTCTTCACTTTTACTAGGTTCAATCCATACATTACTATTATCTAATTCCTTCAATGGTAAAAAAATTGATGCTTCATAAATTGGTTCCACAAGAGAACAATAATATTCATTAAGTCCATTTATAAACCATATAGGAAAATATTGTTCATTTAAGTTATTATCTTTAAAAAAGTTATCAAGTAAATAATTATAATATAAGTTAAATAATTTTTCTTTAAAACTCATTGACTGTATTACAAATGAATCATCATTTTCTCTTATTTTTGGTAAGTTATTAATAATTTCTCTAAAAACATCTTCAACATTCATATAAATTGTATTTAATGTTTTATTATAATACCCAGCTCCATGTCTTTGTGTATCTCCTATGCTCAATCTTTCTTGAAATATTTCTTTATCAAAATCTAACTGAATTGTAAGTTCTTCTTTAGGAATATATCCTAAAATTTCATTTGATTTTACTTCAATTTTATCTAAATATGAAAATAATAAAGGCAAAGCTATTTCAACTTCTTCATTATGAAGTATTTTGTAGTTTTTATATAATGTTTCTTTAAAGTTATTTTTATATTCTTTATCTTCAAATTGTGAATAATAAATTTTATTTATTTTATATTTT
>OCPP01001142.1_pt1 | contig 15327 bp, 10 predicted proteins | sample 1538211 | NCBI WGS metagenome assembly OCPP01 (sample SAMEA2580193, study PRJEB22360) | human gut metagenome | biome: human gut; feature: human-associated habitat; material: faeces | place: Denmark | collected 2008/2010
TCTTCCAACACCATGTCCTCTGCGAGAATGGCATATCCTTCTTCCCGTAAAAATTCACGGACATTCTCTATCTCGGACTGTGGCTGCAGGATGAGTTCTTTCGCAGACTGGCAGACTTTTTCCCCGTTTTTTAAGATATGCATGACCAGTCCGCCTCCCATGCCGGCGATGAGGACAGCTTCCACCTCGCCGGGTTTTAAAGCTGCCACGCCGTCTGAGAGACGTGTCTGTATGTATGCCTGCAATCCATATAAAGCAATATGTTCTTTTGCCCGCTCTAACGGTCCTTCATTGATATCCATGGCAATTGCAGCTGGAATTTTCTTCTGCTGTAACAGATAGATTGGAATATATCCGTGATCTGTTCCAACATCTGCCAGTGTATATCCCTGTGTGACAAGAGCTGCGGCTGTCATTAAACGATTTGAAATCTTTACCATTTTACTCTAAGTAATCCTTTAATTTGCGGCTTCTGCTTGGATGACGAAGTTTGCGGAGCGCTTTTGCTTCGATCTGACGGATACGCTCACGTGTTACATTGAACTCTTTTCCAACTTCTTCCAGTGTTCTTGCACGGCCGTCCTCCAGACCAAAACGGAGTGTCAGAACTTTCTGCTCTCTCTCGGTCAATGTTCCAAGTACTTCCTCCAACTGCTCTTTTAAAAGTGTGAATGCAGCGGCGTCAGCCGGAACAGGTACGTTATCATCCTGAATAAAATCTCCAAGATGGCTGTCCTCCTCCTCACCGATCGGTGTCTCTAAGGAAACCGGCTCCTGGGAAATCTTTAAGATCTCACGCACACGCTCTACCGGCATGTTCATTTCTGCTGCGATCTCTTCCGGACTTGGCTCACGTCCTAACTCCTGAAGCAGCTGTCTGGAAACACGGATGAGCTTGTTGATCGTCTCAACCATATGGACAGGGATACGGATGGTTCTCGCCTGATCTGCGATTGCTCTTGTGATCGCCTGACGGATCCACCATGTTGCATAAGTAGAGAATTTATATCCCTTGCGGTAGTCGAATTTTTCCACGGCTTTGATCAGACCAAGGTTACCTTCCTGGATCAGATCAAGGAACAGCATTCCACGTCCCACATATCTTTTTGCAATGGAAACAACCAGACGTAAGTTTGCTTCTGCAAGACGTTTCTTTGCCTCATCCCCTGCATCAAGATCTTTCTGCAAATTCTTGATCTCTTCTTTGATCTCTGCAAGTTCTTCTTCCGTTGCATTCTCTTCTCTGCTCTTTAAGATTGCGATTTTTTCCTTTGCCACAGCACCGGCTTCCATATTCTTTGCCAGCTCAATCTCTTCCTCTGCACTTAAAAGAGGTACTTTACCGATCTCCTTCAAATACATACGGACCGGATCTTCAATGGACACGCCATCCGGCACGGAAAGGTCGATTTTTTCCACTTCGATCTCGTCTTCATCATCTACATCGAGTAAAATTTCATCATCAGAATCATCATCTGTGATCCGAAGTACATCGATATTGTTTGCTTCCAGAAAATCAAGAATTTTATCAAACTGCTCTGCTTCTAACTGCATGTCCGCAAAGAAGTCGCTGATCTCCTGGTATTCCAACATGTTCTTTTTCTTTTTGGCCAAGGCTAACAGATCTTTTAACTTCTGCTGAAACTTTTCTTTTGCAGCTTCATCCATCACTGCTGCTTCTTTTTTGGTTTCCTTTACCTCGTTTTCTGTCTTTTTTGCCATTTTGGTTCATCCTCTCAAGTTTTCTACTATTTTGTCCCTAATCAATGGAAATATGCAATTTCTCCAATTCTTCCAGGTCACGTTTATCTGTTACAAGCTGCATCAGACCAGCCATATCTGTCGGTGCCAAATGCCCGGACCGATACTTGATACTGTTTTGTTTGATGCGGATAATGGTCTCTTTCAATGCCTTCTCCCGGTCTTCTTTTGACTCGACCTCATGGATTCTTGCATTGAAAAGCGCCGCAATCTCTTTCTGTGCCTCCTCATCTGGAAACATGCTGACGATCTTCGCCGGGTTTGCTTCTCCGCTCTCCTCAAACTGCTGGAATAATACTTCAGCTACCTTATGATATATCTCCTCCGTAAAATCCTTCGGTGCGATATATTTTTTTATCTTATGATATAATCCGGTATTCTCTATGAGCCATGTCAAAAGAAGTTTCTGGGATTGCTTCATCCCATCTTCTTTTTTGATTCCTCTGGCGGAGGCGTTTTTCTCATTGATACCGGTTTTTAACTGGGTTGGTTGTTTTCGGATGCCTTCCATCTGCATTCCGTATTTACCGACAAGCCGCTGTAAATCCTGCGTTGGCAGCATATATTTTTCCGCGACTGCCTGAATGTAAATATCACGCTCGATTTTTTCTGTGAAGGAGCATAGTTTCTTTGCCACTTCATGATAAAAGGCTGACTTGCTCTCCGGATCTTTCATGTCGTACTGCTGCTCTAAAATGCGTATCTCAAACATAAAGCTGTTCTCTGCATGATCGATACGATCCTGATACGCCTCTGCTCCCAAAGCCTTGATAAATTCATCCGGATCTTTGTGCGGACGCATATTAATTACCTTTGTCGTAATCCCTACTTCCTTTAAAATTGGAATCGCCCGGAGTGCAGCTTTCACCCCTGCGCCGTCACTGTCATAGGTTAAATACACTTCTTTGGTGTACCTTTTTAACAGATTCGCATGTCCTGCCGTCAGCGCAGTTCCAAGTGATGCCACCGCATTGTCAAATCCTGCCTGATGCAGCGCGATCACATCCATATATCCTTCACACAATAAAAACTGTGGTTTCTTTGTGGTCCTTGCAAAATTAAGTCCATACAGATTCCGGCTCTTATCAAAAATCGGTGTTTCCGGTGAGTTTAAATACTTCGGCTCTCCATCGCCCATCACCCTGCCACCGAAACCGATGACTTTGTTGTGGACATCCATAATCGGAAACATGGCACGGTTCCAGAATTTGTCATAGCCGCCGCGTCTCTCATCGATTGTCACAAGCCCCGACTCTTTTAAGATCTCATCCTCATACCCTTTGGAACGGAGATACCGGTATAAGTCATCACTGTACTGATCCGAATATCCCAGACCAAACTTTTTCATGGTCTCCTCAGACAATTCTCTTTTCTGGAAATAAGCGAGTGCATGTTTTCCACGGTCATTCCGCAATAATGTATAAAAATATCTGGCTGCCTCTTTGTTGATCTCCAACAGCCGCTGTTTTTTATCTGCCTCTCTCTTCTGTGCGGCAGAATATTCCTGCTTTGGCAGGGCAACACCCGCCCGGTCCGCCAAGGCTTCCATTGCCTCCCCGAAGGTAAAGTTTTCATACTGCATCATAAACGTGAAAACATTCCCTCCGGCTCCACAGCCGAAGCAGTAGTACATTTGTTTATTCGGAGAAACAGAAAACGATCCTGTTTTCTCATTATGAAAAGGACACAGTCCAAAATAGGTGCTTCCCTTTTTCGTCAGATGCACATACTGTCCGATTACATCCACGATATCATTTCTGGAACGCACTTCTTCAATTATATCATCCGAAAAATATGGCATACTGCGTGTCCTCCTTTCGTTTTAATATCTATTAGCCAATTGCGAAACTCCTCATAGTCTTCTTTAAATTGTTCAAAATTAACAAAAACATTCAAGACACGCTTTCGCTATGTGTCGCTCGCAACGGTACTAAGAAGCCAGACACAACTTACCGTTGTATCTGCCTTCTAAGTGCCGGCGGCTCCCCAATGTCTTTCATGTCTTTTGTCAATTTCTCACAATTCAATTTAGGTCGTTATGAGTTTCGCAATTGTCTATAATACCCATCAACCTTCCCACGCCGCAGGCTATATTGGCTTAGTATCCATCCACCTGCCAGGCCTGCGGCAGGAAGTATTCGCTGAATTTGGTGATGGCATACTGGTCGGTCATACCCGCAATGTAATCGCAGATCACGCGCTCCGTCTTTTCCCCTTCATCAAGCATGGCGAGGTATTTTTCCGGCAGAAACTCAATGTGGTCTTTGTAGAATCCAAAGAGCTGCCGGATCATTGCCTTAGCCTTCACTTCCTCACCCTTGGCAATTGGATTTGTGTATACATGATCGAACATAAAATGGCGCAGCTCAAACATGGCTTCCTGAATATCTGCTGACATCCGGATGTCATCCTGATCCATGCTGTTCATGATCACGTTATGTATGAGTGTATTTAAGCGCTGTTTTGTTGTAAAACCAAGTGTTTTACGGATCTCTGACGGAATATCATCCTCCGTCAGGATCTCTGCGCGGATCGCATCATCCACGTCATGATAAACATAGGCAATTTTATCTGATAAACGGACAACTTTTCCCTCTAAAGTATGTGGCATGGACTTGGACTGATGATTTAAAATGCCATCCCGCACTTCCCATGTCAGGTTTAAGCCCATGCCGTTTTTCTCAAGTTTTTCCACGATACGGACACTCTGCTCGTTGTGCCGGAATCCGTCTTCACAGATTTCGTTTAACACATACTCTCCGGCATGGCCAAACGGCGTATGCCCCATATCGTGTCCCAATGCGATTGCTTCCACCAAATCTTCATTCAGACGCAGTGCTTTTGCAATTGTTCTCGCATTCTGCGATACCTCTAAGGTATGGGAAAGTCTTGTCCTATAGTGATCTCCCTTCGGTGTCAGAAAAACCTGTGTCTTATTCTTCAACCGCCGGAATGCCTTACAATGCAGGATTCTGTCCCTGTCTCGCTGAAAAACAGGCCGGACATCGCACTGTTCTTCCTCGCGTTCCCTGCCTTTCGTGTTCACACTGAGCGTTGCATAAGGGCTTAATGTTTCCCGCTCCATTTTTTCAAGTTCTTCCCGTATTGTCATATGTATCACCTCTCTGATATCTGACAGTCTCTCCCGAAGCACCATATAAAAAATCGTTTCAATAAAATCTCCATATTTTTATTATTCGGCAGGATTTTTCAATTTCCTTTATTTTTTATAAAATTCATACAATTTTTTTATTTCAGATAATTCATGGCATCTAAAAGATTGCTCACACCGACCAGCCTGATACCTTTTACTTCTGTCATGGATTTTCTGCAGACTTCCGGTAGAATACAGACCTCAAAGCCAAGTTTTTTTGCCTCCTGCACCCGCTGTTCTGCCATATTTACCGCGCGGACCTCACCGCTTAATCCGACCTCGCCAAAACAGATGGTTTTCTCATCGATCGGTTTGTCCTTGTAACTTGAGATCAATGCAAGAACAATGCCAAGGTCGATTGCCGGCTCATTCATTTTGATTCCTCCTGCGATATTCACATAGGCATCACAGTCACCCAGCTTTAAGCCCAGTCTTTTTTCCAGAACCGCCATCAGAAGATTGACACGGTTAAAATCCGTTCCTGCCGCTGTTCTTCGCGGAATACCAAAATTACTGTGACATACAAGTGCCTGCACCTCCAAAAGGATTGGTCTAGTCCCTTCCATGGAACATGCCACAACAGAGCCGGACGCTCCCTCCGGCTTGCCGCTCAACATGTATTCAGACGGATTTTCCACTTCCACAAGTCCGTCCTGCCGCATCTCAAATACACCGATCTCATTTGTGGAGCCAAAACGGTTTTTTACACCTCTTAAAATACGGTAAGCCGCATGCCTGTCTCCCTCAAAATAAAGCACGGTGTCTACCATGTGTTCTAACACCCTCGGTCCTGCCACCACTCCCTCTTTCGTCACATGTCCCACAATGAAAATGGAGATTCCCATTCCCTTTGCGATCTGCATCAAAACACCTGTGGACTCGCGCACCTGTGATACACTGCCCGGTGCCGAGGAAACCTCTTCGTTAAACATCGTCTGGATGGAATCGATTACAACGATCTGCGGTTTTTCCCGGTCAATGACTGCCTTTATGGTGTCAAGATTTGTCTCACACAGCAGTTTCAGACTGTCCCCGAAATTTCCGATACGCTCTGCACGGATCTTGATCTGCTGCAAAGATTCCTCCCCGGAAATATAGAGCACTTTTATGTTATGCTCCGACAGATTCCTGCACACCTGAAGCAGCAATGTGGATTTTCCGATTCCGGGATCGCCTCCCACTAACACCATGGAACCCTGCACAATACCTCCGCCAAGTACACGGTCTAATTCTTTCATATCGGTTGACACACGTTTGTCATAGGTCATCTCGATCTGGGACAGTGGCAGTACCTTTGCCTCTGACGCTGTTGCTTTCTGCTTTGCCAGTGTGCCCGCACTCTTTTTGTCCACCACTTCTTCTACAAATGTATTCCATTCCTTACATCCCGGACACTGCCCCATCCATTTGGACGATTCGTATCCGCAGGACTGGCAGAAAAAAATACTTGTTTTTCCTTTTGCCATAAAACCTTCCTTTATTGACAGCAAAAGGAGTTGCCGTTTCTGACAACCCCTTATCATTTCTTAGCATTTCTGAATCTGAACTTCTACCGGTTTCTCTCCAAGTTCCACACTGACGGTTAACTTGCCACCGAGATTTGTTTTCATCTTACCTGCGCTTGCTCCGTCCACTGTAATTTCATACTCAGTCTCTTCTTCTAACTCCAGTGTGATCTGAGCATCTTCCGGTCCTTCCACGGAAAAAGAAATTCCTGTGTCCGTTGCATTCAAATGATATGCCGCTGTTCCCGGTACGGATTCATAAACAAACATACCATTACGCTCCAGCTTTGTGATGTCTTTGTAAGTTTTTACCTTATAAAGATCTCCCTGATGCCCGAAGTTATCAAGCTTTGCCTTTGCATCCAGAGTGTAATCTCCAAAACTGATCGTTCCATCTGCTTCTGAACGAATTAATTCACTAATAGCGCTCATCTTTTCCTCCTGTGGTACAGTCCTTCTCTGCCTGCTGCACCGTAAAAATTTTGTAAAATCATTATAGCTCAACTACATTTCGATTGCCAGCATTTTCATCATTTTTAAGGATTTTTTTATTTTTGTGTTACTGTTCCTTTACTTCAAAAACAACTGCATTCTTTTTCGTAGTGACGATCACTTCATCACCCTTTTTCACCTTGCCGTCTAAGATTTCTTCTGCAAGCTGATCCTCGATCTCATTCTGGATTTTGCGGCGGAGTGGTCTTGCTCCATATTTCGGTTCGTATGCTTTTTCCACAATATAATTTTTCACGCTGTTACGCACATGAAGTGTGATATCCATCTGGCTCTTACAACGGTCTGTCAGATCTTTCAACATTAATGTGACGATCTGTTTCATATCATTTTTGTTCAGTGAACGGAATACGATGGTCTCATCAATACGGTTTAAGAACTCCGGTTTGAAAATCCTGCGCACTTCCTCCATCACACTGTTTTTCATGCGCTCGTAATTCTGCTTTTCATCATCCGAAGATGCAAAACCAAGTTTTTTCGGTTCCACAATGGACTGTGCTCCTGCATTTGATGTCATGATAATGATCGTATTTTTAAAGTCCACCTTGCGTCCCTGGGAATCCGTGATATGTCCATCGTCTAACACCTGGAGTAAAATATTAAATACATCCGGATGCGCTTTTTCGATCTCGTCAAACAAAATCACGGAATACGGATTCCTGCGCACTTTCTCGCTGAGCTGACCGCCGTCCTCATGTCCGACATATCCCGGCGGGGAACCGATCATTTTAGAAACACTGTGTTTCTCCATGTACTCCGACATATCAACACGTATCATCGCCTGTTCATTGCCGAAAACAGCCTCCGCCAGCGCCTTGGAAATCTCCGTTTTACCTACGCCTGTAGGTCCTAAGAACAGGAACGAACCGATTGGTCTTCTCGGATCTTTTAAACCGACACGTCCACGTCTCACCGCTTTTGCCACAGCCGTCACAGCTTCTTCCTGACCAACGACACGTTTGTGCAGCGTTGCCTCTAATTTTTTCAGGCGGGCTGCCTCGCCTTCTGCCAGTTTCTTCACCGGAATTTTTGTCCAGCCGGAAACAACATCTGCCACATCATCCTCTGTGACAGACAGCTTCTTTCTGCGGATCTCACGCTGCGCTTTTTTTGTCTGCTTCTCAAGCTCTGCTTCCGATGCTTCTTTTTCTTCCTTGCACTGTTTTGCAAGCGCAATATCGGAATTGCTCAGAGCATCCTCTAACTGTAATTCTTTTTCTGTGATCTGATTTCTCAATTCCGCAAGTTTCTCTGTATGGTTAGACACGCCAAACCGCACTCTTGCTGCTGCTTCATCCATCAGATCAATTGCCTTATCCGGCAAAAAACGGTCATTGATATAGCGCGCTGACAGGCGGACTGCCGCCTCGACTGCCTCATCCGTGATCTTTACATGATGATGTGCTTCGTATTTACCGCGAAGCCCTTTCAAAATTGCAACTGTCTGTTCCTCGCCCGGTTCCTCCACCATCACAGGCTGGAATCTTCGCTCTAGTGCAGCATCTTTTTCTACATATTTGCGGTATTCTGTGATTGTCGTTGCTCCCATGATCTGAATCTCACCACGGGCAAGTGCAGGTTTTAAAATATTAGAGGCATCAATCGCGCCCTCTGCGCCACCGGCACCGATGATTGTGTGAAGCTCATCGATAAACAGCAAAACATTTCCTGCTTTTGTCACTTCCTGAATCACTTTTTTGATACGCTCTTCAAATTCTCCACGGTATTTTGAACCAGCCACAATACCGGATAGGTCTAAAGATACCACTCTTTTTCCCTGAACAGAGTCCGGTACAAGGCCGGATACGATACGCTCTGCGATCCCTTCCACGATAGCCGTTTTACCAACTCCCGGTTCTCCGATCAGACATGGATTGTTCTTCGTTCTTCTGCTTAGAATCTGAATCACTCTCTGGATTTCTTCCTCACGTCCAACCACCGGATCCAGTGCTCCTTCCGTTGCAAGCTGTGTCAGATCTCTGGAATACTGATCCAGCGTCGGGGTTCCCTCATTATTTTTCTTTTTTCCCGGACGGCCATTCTGAAATTCTTCGCGGTAAAGATTTGCATCTTCCCCCATCGCAATGAGAGTGTCCACAAAGACTTTCTGCATATTGACGGACAGCGTTGTCAGTAATCTGGATGCAACACAGTCTGTCTCTTTGATCATGGCAATCAGAATATGTTCTGTTCCAATGGCATCTGCATGGAATCTGACTGCCTCCTTCTCTGCATTCTCAAGAACTTTTGCTGCTCTCGGTGAATAACCATCTGATTCTGCTACTGCTGTTCCCTCTGCCGGAGCGATCAATTCTTTGATCAGATCTACAATTTTATCTAACTCTACACCATTCTCATTCAGAATTTTTGCCGCTACTCCTGAATTTTCCTTCAATAGCCCAATCAGTAAGTGCTCGGTTCCGATATAATTATGATGTAATGATTTTGACATTTTGCCGGCGATATCAATCGCTTTTTTGGCTTTTACAGTGTATGGTAATTGCATGTTGTCTCCTCACATTATTTATTAGGTGATTGCAAACTCTCCTTAAGCTATTTCAAATTGTTCAAAATCAACAAAATTTTCGAAAACACGCTTCCGCTACGTGTCACTCGCAGCGGTACTAAGAAGCCAGGCACGACTGATGTCGCACCTGCCTTCTAAGTACCGGCGGTTCCACAGTGTTTTCTCAAGCTTTTGTTGATTTTTCACAATTTAATTTACGTTATGAATGATTTTCGCAATTACCTACATTCTATTTTATATTATAAATCATTTAGGTCGAAAACTTCCATTCCTTTTTCATTTTTCACAGAAGTTTCATTTTTTTGCGGCACATCCATTTTTTCATTTTCTGTAGATGATTTTTTCTCGGACTTTTCTTCTGTCACTGATTTCTCAGAAGTGGATAGAATTTCATCCTCATAATCATTCCATTCGCGGTAAGCCCTGTTGATTGGATGTTCTTCCTCGATGTACTCTTCCTCGTCATCGAAATAATCGTCCTCATCCTCATTTTTTTCTTTTTTTCGGAATCCATGGAATTTTCCCAAGAAAGGTTTTTTCTCGGTTTCTGTCTCTTCGTTTGCTTCGTCGTCCTCGTTCTCTGGCTCGTCAAGCTCCGGATCGTTGTCCTCTGAGAGTTCGTCTTTTCCTTTTTTCTTTCTGCCAAAGAGCATGATATTCAGCATGATCACAACTGCGATTGCCAATACAAAAATAAGCACAGCGATCATGTTTCTGGAAAAGGATTTTGCATCTTTATATTTCTTTGAGAGTTCATCATACTCGCTCTGCAATGCTGCAAGATCATCCGAAGAAGAATCCGCTGTCTCGGTGATATTTCCATTGACACGCTGGTAAGTGCCTTCTGCTGCATCATACTGATACCAGCCTTCGGTTCCATCCTGGTTCACTCCATAAAAGATATAGAAATCAGATGCTTCCTCTCCATCCTCTATCGGAAGCTGGTAAGCGGTCATCACGGTATTTTCCGGCATTTGCAGGGACACCTGCACATAACTCTCCGGCAGTACCGAATCAAGCGGTGCCAAAAGTGGAATCACATAACTGCTCTCACCTGCAGTAAACTTCATAAAATCATAGACAACATCCCTAGTCTCATCATAAATAAAGAATCTGCCGGTCGTTGCGTCCACATTGTCTGTTTCCAGATAGATCAGAGAAATTGTTCCTTTGTCAAACGTCAGACCTCTGCATTCCGTTCCACGGAAATTAACTGTTGCTTCTGTAAAATCAGCCGGAATCTGTTCCTCTGTAAAATTGTCTGCGATATGGTAGGTCGTGTTACTGATCACAACATCTGCCGCTGATACCGGAGTTTCCGTTGTGTCCACTTCCTCAGTATCTTCTGGAGTCTCGCTGTCACCATTTCCGTCGTCTCCGTTTTCACCGCCTGTAGTTGTCGTCTCACTTCCGGTGGTTCCTGCTGCCTGTCTTGTCACAGTGATTTTATAAGTGGCTGTTGTTCCGTTTTCTGCCTTTACAACAATCTTCACAACATTCGCTCCGATGGCAAGATTCGTGTTTCCGGTAACCGATTCAACGGTTGCCTTTTCATTTACAGGCGTTGCACTGACCGCAATGCTTGTCACAGAATTATCCACAGCTGCCGTATACTTTGTTGTACTTCCCTTAAAAGCCGGAGACAATGTTCCCGGTGAGATTGTCAGTGCTTTTAAGGAATTATCTGCGGATAAAGCTGCCGTATTCGTATTACTTCCAGTATTGTTGTTACTTCCTGTGCCAGAACTATTGCTTCCAGTATTGTTGTTACTTCCTGTTCCAGAACTGCTTCCATTTCCCGCATTTCCATTGCTGCCGGAGCTTCCGTTGTTACCGGCACTGCTGTTATTTCCTGTGTTGCTGCCTGCTGCTTCGTTTTTGACCGTCACAGAAGTGCTGCTGCCTGCCATGGAATCCAATTCTTCCGCGGTGCTGAAAATAACTCCATCTGTAGCAGAAAGGGATATGGATGCTTTCCCTGCAGCAATTGCTTTTAATGTCACACTGAAGCTGTCACTCGCTACCGAAATACTTCCGCCGCCACCGCCATAAGTTGCATTACAGCTCACAAACTCCAGAATGCCGGCATCATAGGTCAAAACCATATTGGCATATGCACTGTCCCCGGATGCACTTAATGCTTTTGCCGTTACCGTCACAGTCTGTCCGATATTCAGGGAACCGGCAGACACAGCGATCGTTGTTTTTCCGGAAGCCGCCTTGGCATGCATCTGCGGTGTCATAAGGCAGATGCATAATGTTAACAGTGTAATGATCACACCTAATTTCTTTTTCATTTTACTCTCCATTCTTATGTGTGAAAATTGTATTTTCTCACTAAAATAACTCTTTCTATCCACACAGCCCTGTTACTGTTCAATCTGTGCTGCATTTATAATATGTTTCTGCAAAAGCACAAGGTCTTTTACGGAAACTTTTCCATCTCTGCTTATGTCCGCAGCCGCTGCATACGCACCGGAAAGCTGTGATGTTCCAAGAATCTGTTTCTGCATCATGACCAGATCGACCACAGAGATTTTTCCATCTCCATTGATGTCACCGTAAATGACAACGTCATACTGCTTCACCAGTGTTCCATTTGCATATACTGCAATTTTATTACCTGTTCCGACTGCACCGGTATTTTCTGTGCCATCTGCTTTCAGCACTTTGACCGTGCCGCTTCCCGCTGAGATATTGGCAAGTACAGAAGAAGCGCCTGTTCCCGGTGTAATACCTGTGATCACGGTATCTCCCAGTTTATAGGAGGTAGAAACGGATACGCCGTCCGCAACCGTTGTTCCACCACTTTCCGGTGTCTGGGTATTGTCTGCTGCCGGCTGCTGTCTTACCACATTGATCGTGTAGGTTTTTGCCGAACCGCTCTGTGACACACAAGTTACGTTGATCGCATTATTTCCATAATTCAATGCATAAGTTCCCGCCCCGGAAACTCCCGCTTTCGGTGCAACTGCCGAAGCACCTACATTGATCGAGCTTACCTCGGTTCCAACGATCACGGAATAATCGGTTACTGCTGCCTGGAAAGATGGTGTCAGTCCATATCCGCTTACGCTGAGAGAAGAGAGCCAGTTATTCGGATTACCACTGTCTGAAAACGTCACTGCTGACTCCGGCATATTGCTATACACCGGAATACGGAATATAAATCCCTGTGATTTATCCGCATAAGCGGTGCTCATTGTTTTTCCTTCTGACATTGCCGCCTGCACATTTGTCATGTACTGATGTGAGTATATGCTGTTCATATTCACCACATTAAATTTCTGGAAATATAAGGTGTTCTGCCCTTTTTTCACATAATTATTTCCAACGATACCAGCTCCACCATTAATTGATTTATAAATAGAATTCCAGTCGTTATTTTTCGCATAAATCAATCCGTTGACCGTCGCAGACGCAGACGATGTCGTATATGCTCCGATATTAAAGTAATTGTAATATCCATTATAGCCAGAGTAATTGCCAGAGATCAAAGGACTTGTCCCCTTATTTCCCTGCTCCTGCTTACATCTTGCAGCCAGATGATAAGGACTGACACTCATGTTCTGTCCCACTTCCATGAAAGTATCTGCATAGCTTCGCGATGCTCCGTCTGTATCGCTATAGTTTCCACTCATAAAACTGCCTGACAGAATATTTCCAACTCCTGTCACGTTCTGATATGGCGCATATTCTAACGTTTCAAACTGAAAAATATACGTGTCATTCAGGTAATTTCTCGGATCCATGCAATATGCTATGTAATTGGAGGAGGCACTTACCCAGCCTGCTCCGTCATAACCATACCATTTGTTGGTCGCCCAGTCATAAGCACCCGTCTCCGTTGACTTTCTCGCATCATTGGAAGAACTCTGCACCAGATTCCTTCCGACAACACTCTCATTTGCAATGACGGTATTCCAGTCTAGTCCTGTCTGTACCGGAACGAACTGCCAGTCTGGATACTTCTGGTGCAATGCCAGAAGCGAATTGCAGTAGCTGTCCGGAAATCCCGCTGCTTTTAAAGATGTAACATACTCATCATCCGTCACCGTTGTGGTGTCTCCCTGCGATCCATCCGCAGAAGTCTGTCCGGTTACTGCCAGATAGGTTCCACAGATCCAGCCTGCATAATCCACACCATTCTTATTAAATGTCACATTGTACCACACAGTTCCATTTGTAGTTGTCTGTCCGAGTACATTGACTGTCTGATCTCTTTTTACCGTCGTGACCGGAGAATATGCCGTACTCGCACCTGTCCTCACATAGACATTGCCGTTCGTGTTGGTGACAACTCCGGCTGCACCCTGTGCTGAATTATCTGTGATCGTACTTCCGGAAGAGGTATCTTCTGTTGAAAGCGTGATAAAATCTGACCGGATATATCCGGTGGATGCCATTCCATTATAGGAAATCTGTACCTTGTACCATTTCATTCCATCGGAGCCATCCACTTCATCTATCACACGGACTGCTGTACCCGCAGCTAAAGATGTGATCTTGTCCCCATCTACCGGAGTCTTTCGCATCTGTACCGGTCCATCATTCAAAACACCCGCCGTCTCCGTATACGCATAACTTTCCAACGGTTTTACCGTAATGACCGCAGTCGCTGCTGTCACACCAAAAATCGTTGCAAAGATAAAGCTCCGCCATTTTCTCTGTTTTATATTAAGGTTTCTTCTCATTTTTCCTCCAGATGCCTTCGGTATTCCCCTAAAAAGGCACAGTAAATCAAGTTTATTATATTTAATTCACGATAGAGCGTCAACCTTAATCTGGTAAATATGGTAACTATTCAGAGCCAAGACAATTTTCATAAATTTGCGAATCATGCTTGCATGAATGAGCATAATTTTGAAAATTTCTTTGGCGAAGTAACCACATGAGCAAAAATATAGCTCTGAAAGAGCGATTTTGCGAATGAGGTGCTGAATAGTTACTAAATATGTATGATACAGCAAAGTGCTCAGATACTGTCTGAGCAGTAACGATGTTTTGTCCTTTTTTCCACCTTATCATTATTCAAAACTAACAATAATCCCCACAAGAGTCCTCCGATAGCCAGAAAGCTTCCCACGATCAAAGGCAGGTTATAAACATAAATCTTTGCCCCAGCCAGCACAACAATGCCAGCTACCATTCCAAGCGCTGCGATAAATGCAACAATACCGCATGTAAAAATAAATTCATAATCCAACTTTCTCATCCTTTTTTACCTCCCATGGAAAACAACTTTTGTCATCAATATAAACATCCGCATAAATCTTTCTTCCGTCTGATCCGTACCTTTCGATAATCTCCGGCAGATTCTCATTCACCGCATCAAATTCCAGTTCCCACTTCCTGCACCATTCCACTGCTTCCTCTAACTGATTTCCACAGCGGCACGTCCACAAAATAATCTGGCGTCCCTGCCTTCTCAATCCTTTCAGCAGTTCAATCAGTGCTGTATTCGGCTGTCCGATCTTTGGGAAGCAGTCCGTACAAAGTGTTCCGTCAAAGTCTACCGCAATAATCTGATATTCCGTTTTCATCTGCCATGCTCCTCACTTTCCGTCATTTTGCCCTCTTTCTGCTTCCCATTATCCATATTTTCTGTCCATTAATTCGGACAGTAAAAGACCACCTCACGAAAAATTTCATGAAGTGGTCTTTTTACCTTTCTTATATTTTGTTTTTTACGCAAATAATTTTTTTACCATTTCCGCATCAAACACAACCTGTTTTACATGGTCTACTTCAATCTGATACAGTGCATTGGCTGCTAGGTGCTCTGACGCCTGCTCCAGATCACGGATTCCCGATGTATTCTTATACTGCTCGATCAGTTCATCCAGTCCCTCCTCGGTCAGAACGATCTC
>OCPP01001166.1_pt1 | contig 15149 bp, 12 predicted proteins | sample 1538211 | NCBI WGS metagenome assembly OCPP01 (sample SAMEA2580193, study PRJEB22360) | human gut metagenome | biome: human gut; feature: human-associated habitat; material: faeces | place: Denmark | collected 2008/2010
CGGCGACCGCCGGCGACGGCAGCGTCGAGCTGTCGTGGGGCCGCGTGCCCGGCGCCACCAAGTACGCCGTGGCCTACCGGAACGGGTCCGGCTACCGCACGCTGACGACCTCCTGCTCCGGTGAGTCCTTCAAGGCCTCCGGGCTGTCCAACGGGACGAGCTACCGATTCCTGGTGCAGGCCTGCGTCTACGGCAGGTGGACCTCCTTCTCCGACTCCGATCTGGTCTCCGCGACGCCCTCCGACCCGTCGGCGCCCGCCCCCAGGGCGGAGGCGACCGGCGACGGCGAGGTCACCCTGACCTGGGAGCCCGTCGAGGGCGCCGAGCGCTACGCCGTTGCGGAGGCCTTCTCCAACGGCACCTACGCCACCTTCACCAAGTCCCTCACCGGGACGTCCTACACCGCCACCGACCTGCCCAACGGCTACGACCACGACTTCCTCGTCCAGGCCTACGTGAACGGCCGCTGGTCCTCCTTCGGCCCCGCCAGCCTCGTGCGCTGCAGGCCGGAGGGGACCGTCAAGCCCGCGCCCGCGGCGACCGCCGGCGACGGCAGCGTCGAGCTGTCGTGGGGCCGCGTGCCCGGCGCGAATCAATATGTAGTTTCGTGTTCGAACGGTAAGTCGTATAGATTGAAATCCCATCAAACTAGCGTTGAAATCAAGGGTTTGAAAAACGGTGAAGAATATACGTTCTATGTTAGGGCGAAGATTTACGATCGTTTGACCGCTCTTGAGGATACTGATTACATCACCTGCATGCCGTACTCTCTTGTTTCTCCTAAGGTTAGCGTTTCTGCTGTTGGCGATGGGACGGTGAGCCTTAAGTGGAATCCAGTTGCCGGTGCATTACGATATGCACTTGCATATAAAACAAATAATGGATACAAGACTGTAGCCTATGACTGTCATAATACCGAATTCACCATTAATGGACTTACCAATGGCCAGATGTATTCATTTATTGTTCAGGCTAATATTGATGGTCGCTGGTCTCCTTTTGGGAGCAAGGACCTTGTTACCGCTATTCCCGAAGATCCTAATGCTCCGAAGCCTCATCTAGAGAAAGCCACGGCGACCTCCTGTGTTCTTTCGTGGAATCAGATTCCTGGAGCAGAGAGGTACGCGGTTGCTCTTAAGACTGGAAATAGCTACAAGACGTATTCTCTTGATGTCAAAGATTCCTCGTATCTGGTTTCCGGCTTGAATCCTGGTAATACTTACCGTTTCCTTGTACAAGCATTTGTAAATGGAAGATGGAGCTCTTCCTCGGACGCATATTTATGTGAAGCCGTTCTTGAGGACGTTCGTTCCCCTCAAAATGTTAAGGCCACTTGTCCTGGCGATGGAAAAATACAGCTTACTTGGGACTTTGTTCCCAATGCAACGCGATACGCGATTGCAGAGTATAAGAATGGCTCATATGTAACGTTCACGACTAATTGTTTGAGCACTAGCTATACGGTTTCCGGCCTTACGAATGGACGCAATCACAGGTTTCTTGTGCAATCTTACGTAGATGGAGCCTGGTCTGCTTACGGTGATGCGCTGCTCGTGGACGCAGTTCCACATGGTGTAATTACTCCTCGTGTAACTGGTAAAGCTGGGAATCTTTGCGCAAATCTATCATGGAGCAAGGTGTCAGGCGCCACGCGTTATGCTATCGCGGTAAAGACGAATAGTGGCTATAAAACTTATACATACAACTGTACTGGCAATTCGTATAGAGTTGAAGGGCTAAACGGTGGACAGACCTATCAGTTTGTCGTTCAGGCTTATCTCGATGGCGTATGATCGCCTTTTGATGAAGACGACCTGGTTAGTGTAAAGCCGACGGGCACGAATGACACTGTATTTGGCATTCCGCGCATAACCGTTGTTAATTGGCTGACGAGCCATCAATACAATGGCTATTATCTTGGTACTCGATATTCAAGTGGCTTTTCATATCAGACTTGCTTGTATCCTAACGGCGCTCCAGGGCCCGGGGGCTACACCGGTATGAACTGCACTGGTTTTGTTGCCCATGTATTTAAATCTCTCGGCGTAAACGTTGATGCAGTCGCAGCCAACAACAACCATACTCCGTGGGGCGCGGGGCCCGGCGGCGGCTATATCAATGCGTGGCGCTGGTATGGTTATGCAATTGACTCTGGCTGTAAGGTATATCACTTCAATACAGTTGCCGATATGTTGAATAGCGGATTGGCTAAGAAGGGCGATGTAATTTTCTTTAAAACAGATGGTTCTATCGATTGCCATATTGGATTTTTCTGGGGAGATAACTCCCATGACAATAAGATGTGGCACCAAATTCTGCCTGGCAACCTGATTGGCCCTTGTTTTAATAACGCTAATAAAAGCGAAGTTCGTCAGCAGTGCGTGCTCATCAAATAGGCCCGGCGTTCGTTTGATGATTGCCTTCACTATGATTTGACGGTTGGCTTAATCGAATGCATCATGAGTAAGTTATTAAACTCAATCTAAGGCTAGTTATGGATTTCTCTGTTGTAATTCCAGTTTATGGTTGTAAAGAGGCGCTGCCCGAACTGCATAAGCGAATCGTTGATGTTTTTGAAAAGATGGAGGCGTCTTTCGAGCTCGTTCTTGTTGACGACCACGATCCATATGATTCGTGGTCTGTTGTGCAGTCGATATGCGACGCTGATGAACGTGTGTATGGAATCAAGCTTGCTCGTAATTTTGGCCAAATTCGTGCGATCACTGCGGGTCTTGACTGTTGCCATGGTGATTGGGTTGTCGTAATGGATTGCGACCTCCAGGATAGGCCTGAGGCCATTCCCCAGCTCTATAATAAAGCTCTGGAGGGCTTCGATGTCGTTTTTGCAAAAAGGGTAGAGCGAAAAGATAGCGCTTTGACCATGGCGTTGTCTCGAGCTTTTTATAAAGTGTATGAGTATTTTACTGACGGTAGTTATGATCCTTCACTTTGCAACTTCAGTATTGCTCGTCGCGCGGTAATTTCTCAGTATTGTTCAATGCGTGAACATAACCGTGGATACACGATGTTTATTAAGTGGCTTGGGTTTAGGCAAACTGCGATAGAGATAGTTGGCGATGAACGCTTTGCTGGTGAGTCTTCCTATAGTTTTAGGAAAAAGCTTAATATGGCGTTTGAGCTTATTACCGCCCAGTCTAATAAGCCTTTGAAATTTGCGGTTAACGTTGGCTTTGCAATGTCCTTCGTTGCCTTGCTTGTTCTAATTGCAGCGATAGTTCAAAAAATCTGTGTTCCAGGAATTCAAGTTGGATGGACTAGCCTTCTTTGTTCCATCTTTTTTATGGGTGGTCTCATTTTGTCTGCAATTGGAATCGTTGGACTGTACGTCGGCAATATTTTTACTGAGGTTAAAAATAGACCTCTGTATGTGATTGAAAAAGAGTGCAATGGAAAGGATGAGTAAGCTATGGTAATTGTTATTGGAGCAACCAGTTTTATCGGTATGTATACCGTTGACGAGCTTGTCAAATCAGGCAAACAAGTTATTGCTACCGGTAGGAATGAACGACTTCGTCCTTTCCTTGAAGACATGGGTGCCGAGTTTATTAGTCTCGATATTACTAAGCCTGAAGATTTTTCAAAACTCCCTGCTGATAACGTCGAGGGCGTAATTCTTCTAGCTGGTTTGCTTCCTGCCAATGCAACTGCTGATTTGGTTAACGAAGAGAATGCCATCGATTACGTTAGAGTGAATACTATGGGCACAGTGAACGTGCTCGAGTATTGCAGGACGAATGGCATCAAGAAGATAATTTCCGCCACTACTTATGGTGATGTCTCTGGGGCATGGAGAAAGGACTATGCCATTACTGAGGATGAGCCCAGGAATTTCTCCTTTACTGGTGACCACGCTGTCTATACCATCACGAAGAATGCTGCCAACGATTTGATTGAGTATTATTCGCAGCAACATGGTCTTCAGGGGGCAGTGTTCCGTTTTCCTCCGGTTTACGGCGTTGGACCTCATGGCACAATCTTAGTTGATGGTAAGCCGTACAAGTCTGCTATCCAAGTCTGGATCGAAAAGGCCGCGTCCGGACAGAACCTTGAGATATGGGGAGACCCTCATATCTCAAGAGACATTATCTATGTGAAGGATGTTGCTCGGGCATATCGAATGGCTTTGGAAAGCGATTCAACGCATGGGCTTTATAACATGACAAGCGGGGTTCCTTTGGAGCTTGAAGATCAGGCTCGTGCAGTTATCGAGGTATTTGGCGACAGCTCTAAATCGAAAATCGTTTACAGGCCGGAGCTCAAGAACAACACCCCTTCATTTTTGTTCGATATGAGTAAGGCTGAGCGTGATTTCGGTTTTGTTCCAGCTTATAGAGACTATTATTCGATGATGCTCGATTATAAGGCTGAGATGGAAAGCGGCCGCTGGAATGATTTCGAAAAGAACTCTTCGGCCAATTGGGAGAAGTAAAGATGTCGAAAAAGCTCGCTATTATCGGTGCGTCTGATTTTCAAAATCCATTGATTCTTAAGGCCAAACAACTTGGCTTCGAAACGCATGTCTTCGCATGGGAATGCGGCGATATTGGCGAGCGCACTGCTGACTATTTCTATCCTATTAGTATTACCGAAATCGATCAAATTGCTGAGAAGTGTAGCTCTATCGGTATTGACGGCATTTGTTCTATCGGTACGGATCTCGGCAACATTACTGTTTCTAAGGTTGCCGACAAGCTCGGTCTGTGTGCCAATTCAGTTGACTGCATCGACGTATCCACAAATAAGCACTTAATGCGTGAAGCCTTTTTCAAAAATGGAGACCCTTCTCCTAAAAGCTACCAGGTGACCGACCTTACTGATATTGATGGTTTAGATCTCACTTATCCAATAATCGTAAAGCCTGTTGACAGGTCTGGTAGTCGTTGCATCACTAAGCTTCAGTCTTCAGAAGGACTTGAGGATGCCGTCCGCGCTGCAATCAATGTTTCCTTTTCTAAGGCATGTGTCGTTGAAGAGTTTTTTACTGGCATTGAATTTAGTGTTGAATTTGTTTCTTGGAAAGGTGAGCATCACTTTCTTGCACTGACGAGGAAATACACAACTGGAGCTCCGCATTTCATTGAAACTGGTCACTTACAGCCTGCACCCGTTTCAGATTCTTTACGTTCCAAAATCATTGAAGTTGTTTCTCACGCCCTAGATTCTTTGGGAGTTGAATTCGGCGCTTCTCATTCAGAGATTTTGGTTAATGAGAATGAGGATATTCGTATTGTCGAAATTGGTAGCCGCATGGGTGGCGACTGTATCGGCAGCGATCTCGTGGAACTCTCAACGGGAGTTGATTTCTTGCGTGCAGTAATTTCTGTTGCTACTGGGCGTGAGCCCGACCTGAGTGTCTCTGAGCATCCTGAATGCGCCATGATTCGATTTATTTTTGATGGCGAAGACTTAGCGATGCTTCGACAAGCAGAATGCGATAGGCATGTGAGAGTCGAGCGAAGTTCTGTGGACAATGACATGGAGCATGAAATTGTCGATAGCGGCAGCAGATACGGCTTCTATATCCTGACTTCAGATTCGATTGATAATTTGGAAAAGTACTTGCCGAAGCGAGGCGTATAGAAATTGAAAAATGGACGCGTTTTCTTAGCGCTTCATCTGCTATTGGTTTTGTATTCCTGTAGCGGTATCTTAAGTAAGTTTGCGGCAGGCTATCCTTTTCTATCTTTCGGTTTTTGTGTCTGCTATGCCGGAATTATCATGCTACTTGGCATTTATGCTATTTGCTGGCAACAAATTATTAAACGACTGCCATTAACGACAGCCTATGCCAATCGCGCCGTTACAGTTGTATGGGGCATGGTATGGGGTGTAATTGTCTTTAAGGAGCAGCTTGGCTTTCTTCAGGTTGCCGGAGGCATTATTGTATTAATTGGCGTGGCTTTGTTTGCCTCTTCAGATTCCGATGCTGCTTAGGAGGGAAGTGCTGTGGATTTTCGATATGCCTTGCTTCTTCTCCTCGGTGTTTTTATTAGTGCAATATCTCAAGTAATGCTAAAGAAGGCTGCTCTTAAGACGTATGACAGCAGGGTTCGAGAGTATCTGAACCCTCTAGTGATTTGCGCTTACTTCCTTTTCGTTTGTACGACCTTTCTTTCGATTTTTGCTTATAAAGGGATTCCCCTTTCCATGGGTCCGTTGTTGGAAGCCACCAGCTACATATATGTGACAATATTCGGTATTACGATTTTTCATGAGAAAATGTCTCGACGGAAGTGGATTTCACTGCTTCTTATTTTGCTTGGTATCGGACTATATTCATTTGGAGCTGCTATATGATCAATTTTAATCTCCCGCCTTATGTGGGCACGGAAATGGAATATGTTCGAGAGGCCTGCGCTGTCAATCGTAAGATTTGCGGTGATGGTCCTTTTACCAAAAAATGTAGCGAATGGCTCGAGAACCGTTTTAATTCCAATAAGATCCTGCTAACGACTAGTGGTACGAGCGCGCTTGAGCTTGCAGCAATCTTATGCGACCTACATCCTGGTGATGAGGTGATTCTGCCTAGCTTCACTTTCTCTTCTACTGCTACGGCATTTCAAATGGTCGGCGCCACTTTGGTGTTTGTTGACGTGTGCCCTGACACAATGAATATTGATCCCGATGCCATTGAGAGGGCGATAACTGATAAAACCAAGGTTGTCGTTCCTGTGCATTATGCTGGCGTTGCATGTGATATGGATCGAATCATGGACATCGCTACACGCAACAACTTGTTGGTCGTTGAAGATGCGGCACAGGGTGTTTTGAGTTCTTATAAGGGTGAGGCTCTCGGCACTATTGGTCATTTTGGTTGCTATAGCTTTCATGAAACTAAGAACTATTCGATGGGCGAAGGTGGCGCGCTTTCTATTAACGACTCGCGTTACTGCGATCGTGCTGAAATTATTCGCGAAAAAGGGACTAATCGTCAGCGCTTTTTTAGGGGTCAAGTAGACAAGTACACTTGGGTTGATCGTGGGTCGAGCTACCTGCCTTCTGACATGAATGCGGCTTATCTTTGGGCGCAGCTGGAGCATGCTGATGAAATTAATGAGAATCGACTCTCAACTTGGCATTTTTATCAGGAGTCTTTAAAGCCGCTTGCAGATGCCGGCAAGATTGAGCTTCCCTATATTCCTGAAGGCTGCGAACATAACGCGCATATGTTTTACATCAAGTGTAAAGATCTTAAGGAACGCGGTGATTTTATCTCTTACCTTAAGGACCATGGTGTCCAAGCTGTTTTCCATTACATTCCTTTGCATGATGCGCCTGCAGGAAAGATGTTTGGTCGTTTTGACGGGGAAGACAGGTTTACTACCTCTGAAAGCAATAGGCTTGTCAGGTTGCCTATGTACTATGGTCTAAGCGATGCCGATAGGCATCATGTTGCTGACGCTGTTCTTTCTTTTTACGCCACTCGATAGATATTAAAAGGCGGCTTCTGGCCGCCTTTTTCTTTTAAGGACTGTATATGCAAAAGAGTATCCAGCGCTATTTGTTGACCGCAATCTTTGCTATGTCACTTCTTTCTCTTTTTCTTGGTCATCCCGTTAACGCTTTTGCCGATAGCTCAGATGTAGATAACCTTTCGTTTATTTATATCGAGAAGAGTCACGTTGACCTCGGAGATGCGCAAAGAGTTGCTTTGGGCTTTGACGGGACGCCGTCGGATGAGCCTGTGGCACTGTATTGTGCAAATACTGCGTCTGAAGCCCTTATCCGATTCGATGTCACTTCCAGTGCTGACAACACATATCTTTTCTCTTCGAGCGTCTCTGCCGCTGGCGTTTATTCCTTGCTTAAGGTGGAGTATGCCTCTGGAGCAACTCGTATTTTTCCTGATGAAATTTCTGATCAGATGTTTAGCGCCGGTGAAGTGGCTGCACCGTATCGATTGCTGTCTGATGGCGACTCGGATGATCAGCTTGAGTCCGTGTTTACTGACGACACAGGTGCTTCGTTTGATTCGTTGGAATCTGCCGTTGATGTCATTTCGGAGAACTCTGCACGGGCGCGTAGCTGGGTCTTTGTTTTAGATGCTGGTCATGGCGGTTGGGATTCCGGCGCCATCGGCAATGGTCTTCGTGAGAAGGATCTTACGTTGCAAATTGCACGCTATTGCCGCGATGAACTCCAGAAGTACGCTGGCGTTCGAGTTATTATGACACGTGATTCTGACACTTCCGTTACTGGCGTTGCCAACACTACAAACGAACTTATTGCTCGCGCCCAAATTGCAAGAGACAACAACGCATCTTTGTTCATGAGTTTTCACATCAATTCAGGCGGTGGCACCGGAGCGGAAATTTGGATTCCGAGGCAAGCTAGTTGGTTTTCTTCATTTAATGAACTCGGAGAGTCTCTGGGCCAAGATGTTCTAAACAGGCTTGTATCTGTTGGCCTCGTTAACCGTGGTACAAAAAATGATTATTACGATTTAAACGGTACGCAGCTCTATTATCCTGACGGCAGCAACGCCGATAGTCTTTCTGTCATAAGAAATTGTCGCCAATATGGCATTCCTGCAGTTTTGGTCGAACATGGTTTTATCGACAACAGTTATGATGCCGGACTTTTGGCCAATTCGCTATACCTTCAAAAAATGGGCCAGGCAGATGCTCTGGCTATTGCTAACCAGTTTGGCCTTTCGAAGGAAGCTAAACCTGATCCGGTGGTTTCCGAGATGCATGACGGTAAAATCAAGTTGAGCTGGGATTCAGTCCCCAATGCATCTAAGTATGCAATTGCTCTGCGCAAGAGCGATGGTGGGTTTAATACCTATACGTATGATTGCACAGGAACTTCCTATGAAATCGATGGGCTTGAAAACGGGAAGACATATACATTCCTTGTTCAGGCTTATGCCAACGGTCGTTGGAATAACTTTACGTCTGACGATTATTTAACTTGTAAATTGGTTCCTTCCCCCCAGGCCGCTGCCGAGGCGACCGGCGACGGAGAGGTGACGGTGTCGTGGAAGCCGGTCGCCGGCGCCGAGCGCTACGCCGTCGCCGAGAGGCTCAAGGACGGGTCCTACAGGACCTACACGCTGGACGAGAAGGGCACCTCCTACAGGGTCTCCGACCTCGCCAACGGCGTGACCCACCGCTTCCTGGTCCAGGCCCGGGTCGGCGGCTCCTGGTCGTCGGCCGCCGGCCGGGAGGAGAGCTCACGCCACCAGCGCCTCCGGGCCGCGGCCCGCCGCCGGCCACCTGTGCTCCGCCGCCCCGTCGGGCACCGTCAGGCCCAGGGTCTCCGCGAAGGCCGGCGACAGGTCGGTCGAGCTCTCCTGGGGCCACGTGCCCGGAGCGACCCGCTACGCGGTCGCCGTCCGCCAGGGGTCCGGCTACAAGACCTACACGCTGGGCTGCGAGAAGGAGTCCTACACCGTGACGGGCCTGTCCAACGGCGCGTCCTACAGCTTCCTGGTCCAGGCGTGGAACGGATCGTCCTGGTCGCCCTTCTCCGACGCCGACCTGGTGCCGTGCACAACTTTGGGCACGCCGATTATGGGTAAGTCTGCAGCTTCGGTTTCGAGCATGGTTTCTTTGTACAACTCTACTGGACATACTTATCCGACTATTTATGCCTCGAAGGGTGCAGCAACTATTAATGACTTTTGCCAGATAGTATTAGAGGAAGCGAATGCTGAAGGTGTTAAGGCGGAAATCCTGTTTGCCCAAGCAATGCACGAAACTGGCTGGCTTCAGTTTGGTGGTAGCGTAAAAGCGGAACAATGCAACTTCGGTGGAATCGGCGCCGTGAATGCCACCGCGGGTGGTGCGTCATTTGGGGATGTGCGATCTGGTCTCCGCGCACAGGTTCAACATTTAAAGGCTTACGCTTCGAAAGAGCCATTAAATAATCTTTGCATCGACCCCCGTTTTGAAAAAGTAGAGCGCGGCGTTGCGCCATGCGTCGAGGATTTAAATGGTCGCTGGGCAGTACCCGGCGAAGGGTATGGGCAGCGTATCGCCCATATCGCAACGCAGAGTATTTAATCAGATTGCTAACGTTGTTGAGGTCTAGTATATGAAGCTGCTGCTCCTATTTTTAATGATGTTTGCCGGGTTATGGTTCTACGCAGAGCTTGTGATGAAAATGGGGCTTATCTCCAAGTGTAGGGATAAAACCAATCGGTTTTATTGGGCATTGCTATTCCTATGCACAACGCTTGTTGTGCTGTTTGTTTACCGCAAGTTCATTTTTGGCGATATCGTCTATGCATTCAACGACATTGGGAGCGATACCACCCAGCAGTACATCCCGTTGTATCTAGATTTGATTCATGATTTTCAAAGAGGGAACGTATCTGTATGGAACCAGAATTACGGACTTGGATGCAGTAGACTTGTTTACCAGTCTCTATACTTCGACCCTTTTAATTTGATACTAATTCCATCGTGTGTATATTTGGGCGATTGGTTTTTACCATATGCGCTGATTTCTATCCAGATTGCTAAGGTTTATATTGCCTCGATAGGTTTCTATATCTTCCTTAGTTTTTATGGCTTTAAGGAGCCAGCTAAAATTGTATCGTCTCTTGTGTATTCGATTAATGGATACCTAGTTCTTTGGGGAAATCACTATTTTCTTGGTAATGCATGCCTCTTTGTTCTTTTAATTCTGGTTGGCATCGAACTGTATTTCGATAATCGATCTCGTCTTGGACGATTGCTTCTTTCGGCTGGCGTGGCGCTCGTCACCCTTCTCAGTGTATATATTTCGTTTATGACATTGGTGCCCTGTGCAATTTATGCATTATTGCGAGGGGTCTATCTGAATGAAAGCTGGTCAAAGGGCTTCAAATCGTTTTCCGATTTTATATTGCCAGTTGTAGGGGGATTGCTCGTTTCAGCAGTCGTTTCAGTTCCCGTCGCATATTTGTTGCTGTTCGATTCCAGCCGAATATCTGGCGGACCGTCTCTTCAGTCAAAGGTGCTGACCGCACTCTCTTCCAATGTTGGATTGGGAGACTTGCGTTTATTTTTACTTCGAGTAATGGGTAATAATTATGCTGGAACCTGGTCTTCAGACTTTGGTTCTTCGAATTACTATGAGCTTCCTCAGATTGGATGCTCTGGCGTTATTTATTCATTTATATTTCTATATCTTGTTTGGCTGCTCTCTTCCAAAAGATCTAGAACGCGCAACATCGTTCTCGGCATTGCCCTTGTGTTGCCCTGCCTATATCTGATTAATACTTTTTTCCCTGCATTTTTAAATGTATTTTCTGAGGTCAAGTATCGGTCATCCTTTTTCATTCCGGTTTGCTGCTGCTTGGTGATAGCAGTTGTGTTTGATCAGCTCCAGAGTGCTCACTTTTATTCAAAACCGAGTATTCTCGTTGCTTTATTAATTAGCTTGGTAATTAGCGTTCTATGTTGTATTGGCAACGAGGGCGACGCAAAGGCGCTTTCGTTATTTTTGATGCTTGTCTGTATTGCGCTTATTGCATGTTTGTTGCTATCGGTAAAGTCCCTTGTTCGATTTGTCTTCATCTTGTCAATATCTGCCGTCTCGCTTTCTATGGCTGATGCTTATGTTTCCGTCACTTGTCGCACGCACTTGAAAAAGGACTCATTTCCTACTTATCAACTCGTCGAGTCTGGAATCTCGGCAAATGCTCTTAATTACGTTATGGATAATGATTCAAGTGTTTACAGGATGGACAAGACATTTTCTGAATGGTCAGTCTTTCAAGATGGCTTAATCCAAAATTATGATGGAGTTACTTCCTATAATTCCACCCGGCCAAAAGAGGAGATTTCTCTACTGGATGCTTTTTGGCAGGGCAATACTGATGGGACCCCTTCACATGTTTATTCCGCATTCTTTTTTGATCAAAACGAAGGGGATGCAGCTGGTTTATTTGGAGTCAAGTACGTTTTATCTGGTGATGAATTAAGCTATGACTGGCTTGATTTGGTTGAAGTAATTGATCATATATACATTTACAAAAATCGTCATTACTCGTTTGGAACGTTTTATTCTAATGTGAGAAAGGAAAATGACTGCATCAATGAAAATCATAATTCCTTATGGGATTGTCTGAATAGCGGCGAGGCCATAGTTGATGACGATAGCTATGCCAAGCTCGACCGAACCTTAAACAACGATCATGATTCCAAGGTGTCGTCAGTCAATGTCACTGAGGTTGATGAAGGACGTTACGATGTATCCGTTTCTTCAGACAACGATGGGCTCGTGATGGTGCCGGTGCTCTCCAGCCCTGGTTGGCGTGCATTTGTTGACGGTTCAGAGGCGGAGTGTATAACAGTAAATTACGGGTTTATTTCTACCGCTGTCTCCAAGGGCGAGCATCACGTTGAATTTGTATACATACCGTATGGTTTAATGTTAGGTATCTTCTTAAGTCTCTTAGGTCTGTTTATTGTTTGTGTGGTTGTCGCTACGCCTTTTCGGCGTGGCTAATGTGTAGGTGATTGTAATGAAGCTAGTGGCTGCTGTCCGCGGCTGCGGAACTGTATATTTCGCTCTTGATGGTGAACTTCCTGCCTCTTATGCTGTCGATGTGGTTTCTAAGTCTGGTAATTTGATCCCGTATTCAAGTCACTTAATTGACTCATTGCTTGTAATTGCAATTCCTTTGCTTGAGGGTGAAGATTTCAATCTATCTGTGTTTTCTAGTAATCAAAAATTGAATCGGTTATTTAGTAAGAACTTCGGATGGGATGAAATTAAGTGGATTTCACGATTCAATTATCGATTTAAGTCATCGTTGTCTTATTTAATTCGCGACTCAGATCGTCAGGTATATTCAAATCAAATTCATGTGAGACCCACTATTCTCTTGAAATCAGCAGATGGCTCTGAGTTAATATGCAAAGGAGTTATTTGTTATCCCCATAGTGAGATTTTAGCTCGACTCGACGTTATTGATTCAGATGGCAGGGCGTTAGCGTATAAACCGGATTTTGGAAGAACCAATACCATTGATATGGGTGGGCTTAAGAGGAAAGAGACCTCTTTTAGCCTTCGTTTGTCGGTCGGTCCGAAGAGCTATTGCCTAGTCGCTAATGTTGAATCAAAGTCCGTCCAGACCGGTTTTCTGTGCTTTGATCCTGCATCTGTTGAGTTTTATTCAGATGTCTGTTCTCCACACTTTTATAAGGCGTCTTCGCCGGGTTTGTATTCTGAATTTTGTGCAAAGCGGCATGACTATTTGGCAATGCTTGATTCGTGTGACTTTGATACGAGTTGTTCGTTGAAATTCAGTATCGTTGTGCCACTGTATAAGACCCCTCTTAAGTTTCTTCATGAGATGATTGATTCCGTTCTCAATCAGATTTATCTAAATTGGGAGCTTATTTTGATTAACTCAACACCTGATTGTGTTGAGCTGTGTTCAGCTTTGGATCAATTGAAAGATGAGCGCATTAAGGTCGTTACTCTAGATTCGAATAAGGGTATTTCGGGGAACACTAACTTTGGCATTGCTGAAGCAAAGGGCGATTATGTCGTGTTTTTCGATCACGACGATACACTCGATCCATTTGCTCTTTATAGATACGCAGAGCGAATTCAGGACTGTCCTGATACTGATGCACTGTATTGCGATGAGGACTTCTTAAATGAGGACGGTGAGTATGTGGCCCCTCATTTCAAGTCTGATTTCAATCTGGATTTGCTTCGCGTTCATAACTACATAACTCATCTGCTTTGCGTTCGTGCTTCGTTCGCTAAAGAACTCATGCTACGGAAAAAGTTCGATGGAGCTCAAGACTATGATTTTCTGTTGCGTTTAGTAGAGAGAACTCAGAATATCTATCATGTCCCCGAGGTTCTCTATCATTGGAGAATTAGCGATACGTCAACTGCGAAGAGCGCGGGAAATAAGAACTATGCCGACGATGCTGGCAGAAGGGCACTGCAAGAGCATTTGGATCGTTGCGGTCTGAACGGTACTGCGGAGTTAACTGATTCTGCCTGTTTCTATCACATTGCCTACGCTCTTAATGAAGAACCCTTGGTCAGTATCGTTATCCCCAATAAAGATAGCGTTGAGGTCTTACGCCGCTGCATTGACTCTATTGAGGAAAAAACTGATTACCGCAACTTCGAGATTCTGGTTGTTGAGAATAACAGTACGGAGGACGCGACATTTGAGTATTACCGCACCGTTCCCGAGCAATATGAGAACGTTCGCATTGCAACATGGGATGGTCCGTTTAATTACTCCGCTATCAATAATTATGGCGTTGGACTGACATCCGGCAAATACCTGCTGTTCTTGAATAATGACACTGAGGTTATTGAGGGCTGCTGGCTTTCTTCAATGCTGTCTTTCTGTCAGCGTGAGGACGTTGGGGCCGTCGGTGCAAAATTGCTATATCCGGATGATACGGTACAACATGCGGGCGTAATGATGATTTGCTGTAAAAATGAAGGTGAAATGGGTGGGCCCGTTCACGTATTCAACAACCTTGACCGGGATGATCCAGGTTACATGCGCCGCGCTGTTATTTCACAAGACTTAAGCGCCGTTACTGCTGCCTGCATGATGACAAAGCGCTCTGTATTTGAAGAGCTTAATGGGTTTAATGAAGACTTCGAAGTCGCGTTTAATGACGTTGATTTCTGCCTGAGGGTACGTTCACTCGATAAGTTAGTTGTTTTCGATGCAGATGCGCTTCTGTATCATTATGAATCCTTTAGTCGCGGCTATGAGACCGGTGAGAAGAAAATTCGATTTATGCGCGAGCAGGGTAAATTGCGCACTGCTTGGGCGGAGTACTATGTCAATGGTGACCCGTACCACGGTCCGATGAGCACTATGTAGATTGAAGTAAAGCTCTGGCGACACAATAAGTCGCCAGAGCTTTACTTATGAAATAGTTTTCCGAATATACTGGTCTGCCTTTTATTGATTTGATTGCAGATGCTTATAACATCCAAAAGGTCCAGTTTATTTGCTATGAAGTGGATACTTTTTGCCCCTGATAAGTGATACTGCGGATCGAATGTCAAAAACGTCTCTTGCGCTGTATTTGAGGAAAAACAGTTATTCGAAATGGGCTTGCAATTGCTAATAGTGCACTTGCACGGTAGTGTCCCGAATGTTGGTGTAGAGCTCGGTTCTCGAGGGCAGCCGCAGGCTG
>OCPP01001176.1_pt1 | contig 15043 bp, 14 predicted proteins | sample 1538211 | NCBI WGS metagenome assembly OCPP01 (sample SAMEA2580193, study PRJEB22360) | human gut metagenome | biome: human gut; feature: human-associated habitat; material: faeces | place: Denmark | collected 2008/2010
TTTTGCGGCAGTGATCGGAACGCCGGTGCCCGCCGTGATCGGAACGGATTATCAGGCACTGAAGCGGATGTGCGAGAAAAAAACAGACCTTCCGGTACTTGCGGTAAATACCGATGGAATGGAGCTTTATGACGGGGGAGAACGGAAGGCTTATCTGGAACTTTTTAAAGTTTTTGCCCGGGAAAAACTGCCGGTGGAGACGGGCAGGGTGGGCATCCTTGGAATGACGCCACAGGATGTCAGTGACCTGAAGGCGGCAGATAAGCTTCGGGAAAAATTCCGCGAAAGAGGGCAGAGAGCCATCTGTTATGGAATGGGAGACGGGCTTGATGAAGTAAAAAAAGCCTCCTCTGTGGAAAAAAATATCGTGGTTTCTCCGGCGGCACTGGAATGTGCCAGATATCTTGAGAAAACTTTCGGAACGCCTTATGAGGTGGGATATCTGCTGGTGGAGGAACTGGTGCCGGATATGGAGTATGCGGGGAAAAAAATCCTCATTGTGCAGCAGCAGGTGATGGCAGGTTCCATAAGAGCGGAACTTCGGAAACGTGGCGGTGACGGAAAGATCACAGTGGCAAGCTGGTTTTCCATGGAAAAAGATCTCCTGGAAGAGGGGGATGTGTCATTAAAAGATGAGGAAGATTACATGGAGCTGGTGGAAAAAGGCAGATATGATGTGATCTTTGCAGATCCCTGTATGAGGCGGATGACGAAAGATTTTTCAGGCGTGTTTGTGGATGCGGTGCATTTTGCGGTATCCGGAAAGTGCAGGTAGACTTAAGAGCAGGGCATAAAGTTACATACATACTGTAACCGGATCAGGGGAGCTGGTTACAGGGAATGGAGAACATATGGAGTGCGAAATTACAAAAATGATCCGTGTTTACGGAATCGTACAGGGGGTGGGGTTCCGCCCTACGGTCAGCCGTCATGCCATGGCAAGGGGAATCCGTGGCAGTGTGTCCAATAAAGGACCCTATGTGGAGATTTTTGCCCAGGGCAGGCAGCAGGATGTGGACGGTTTTATCGGAGATATTGAGAACAGGCCGCCGAAGCGTGCGGCCATCCTGAAGCTTCTGGTGGAACCGGTGGAGGAGCCGGAGGAATTTACGCAGTTTGATATCATTGAAAGCGAGAAGACAAAGGGCGAGATCTTTGTTTCTCCGGATATTGCCATCTGCGACGAATGTAAGGAGGAGATGTTTGATCCGAAAAACAGGCGGTATCTGCATCCCTTTATCAACTGTACCTGCTGTGGCCCAAGGCTTACCATCCTGGATTCCCTTCCTTACGACCGGGAACGGACCAGCATGAAAGAATTTCCCATGTGTCCGTCCTGCGCGGATGAGTACCATAATTCGGACACCAGGCGCTATGATGCTCAGCCGGTGTGCTGCAATGACTGCGGGCCGGAGGTTTATCTCATCGGAAGAGAAGAACGGGGCCGGGAGGCCATCACTTATACGAGGAAGACCATTGCTTCCGGCGGGATCGTGGCCATCAAGGGAATCGGTGGTTTTCACCTCTGCTGTGATGCCACCAGTGAGGGGGCTGTACAGCGGCTCCGGAAACTGAAACGGCGTCCGGTGAAACCTTTTGCGGTGATGGCACAGGATCTGGAAACTGTGAAAGAAGTCTGTCAGGTCAGTGAGGAGCAGGAGAAGATCCTTACCGGGCATCAGAAGCCGATCCTTTTGCTGGATAAGCTGATAAATCAGCCAAATAAGCAGGAAACTGAGGGAAAACTCTGTGAGAGCATCGCTCCCGGTAATCCAAAAGTCGGTGTGATGCTTCCCTACGCACCGGTGCAGCTCCTTCTTTTTCATTATGACGATGGAATTGAGATGCCGAAGCTTCTGGTGATGACCAGCGGAAACACATCCGGGGCGCCGATCTGCAGAGACGATCATGAGGCTGTGGAAGAACTTTCTTATTTATGTGACTGCATCCTTTCCCATGACAGGAAGATCCGGATCCGGGCCGATGATTCGGTGATGGATTTTTATAAGGGAGAGCCATATATGATCCGGCGTTCCCGTGGATATGCACCTCTGCCCTTTATGGTTTCCACACCCTGGAAGGGACAGGTGATCGCGGCAGGTGGAGAGCTTAAGAATACATTCTGCATTGGTGTGGATAACCGTTTTTATCCGTCCCCTTATGTAGGTGATCTGGAGGATCTTCGAACGGTAAAAGCCCTCAAAGAAACTATAGGGCGGCTGGAAACACTTCTGGAAGTGCAGCCGGAAGTGGTGGTCTGTGACCTTCATCCCAAATATAATTCCACAGTGGTTGCAGAGGAACTGGGACTTCCCGTTTTGAAAGTGCAGCATCATTACGCCCACATTTTATCCTGCATGGCAGAAAACGACTGCGAGGAAAAAGTGATCGGTGTTTCCTTTGACGGAACAGGATATGGAACAGACGGGACGATCTGGGGCGGTGAGATCCTGATGGCAGATCATCAGGGATTTACAAGGATTGGAAGTATCGAACCTTTTGTGCAGGTGGGAGGAGATGTTTCCGCAAAAGAAGGCTGGCGGATCGCAGTTTCCCTGATCTGGCAGAATACAGGAAATATGGAGAAAACTCTTGATACTGTCCAAAAACTGGGACTTTGCACAGAGCAGGAAGCAAAAGTACTGGTGACGATGGCACAGAGAAAGCTCAATGCAGTGACTTCCACCAGTGCAGGAAGGCTCTTTGACGGAGTCAGCGCGATCTTGGGGATCCGGAGAGCGTCCACGTTTGAGGGGGAAGCTTCCACAGCGCTGGAGTTTGCGGCGGAAGCGTGGAGAGCGCAGGAGATACAGAAGAAAAATGTGGATATAAGAGTGAAAAGCCTGAAAATGTGGATGACAGAAAAAAAAGATATTCCGGAAAATCCAGGCACCTCAGCATCATCCACAGAGGAACGGAAATTTGTTTTAAATACAGGTGACATCGTTGCACATCTGGTTCAGGAAAAACTGGCAGGGGAAGATTCCGGGAAGCTGGCTTATGAATTCCATCGGGCACTGGCAGAACAGATCCTTGCAGCCTGTGAGGCAGCAGAGCAGGAGACCGGAATTAAAAAAGTGGCATTAAGCGGTGGCGTATTCCAGAACCGGCTGCTTCTGGAACTGGTAGATGACGGACTTGCAGAAAGAGGTTTTGAAGTTCTGAAACACAGCCTGATCCCGCCAAATGACGGAGGAATCGCACTTGGACAGGCGGCCTATGGAATGGCTTATGTGAACAGGAGGAAATAGAGTATGTGTGTAGGATTATCAGCAAAAGTAGTAAAGATCAGTGACGGAACCGCAGTGGTAGACGCAGGCGGCGCAAAGAGAGAAGTTTCTGCCCAGCTTCTGGAAGATCTGGAGCCGGGAGATTATGTGATGGTACATGCTGGTGTTGCCATTGCAAAGATCACTGACGATGACGAGGAAGAGACAGACCAGCTGATGGAGGAACTGCTGTGATGGAAGAGAAGAAAAAAACAGCAAGAGAGATCATAGAAGGATATCAGGGGCCGCCGGTGCGGATCATGGAAGTCTGCGGAACCCATACTCACGAGATTTTCCGTCTGGGGATCCGCAAGCTTCTGCCACCGCAGGTGGAGCTGATTTCAGGCCCGGGCTGCCCGGTCTGTGTAACACCGGTAGGCTTTATTGACGAGGCGGTTTATCTGGCTCTGGAAAAACAGGCGACCATCTGTACCTTCGGTGACCTTGTCCGTGTACCGGGGACAAAGAAAAGCCTTGCAGATGCCAGGGCAGAAGGAGCCAGGATACGTATCGTCTATTCACCGGCAGATGCGGAAAAATATGCGAAAGAACATCCGGAGGAACAGGTGGTATTCCTTTCCGTTGGTTTTGAGACCACCACACCTGCAGGATGCCTTTCTGTAAAAAAAGCCAGAGAGGACGGCCTTTTAAACTATTCCCTTCTCGTGGCGAACAAGACCATGCCGCAGGCTTATCAGGCATTAAAAGGCAGCGCGGATGTGTTCCTTTACCCTGGCCATGTCAATGCCATCACAGGAACGGCGCTCTGTGAACATCTGGCAGAGGAAGGTGTCAGTGGTGTGGTGGCAGGATTTACAGCGAAGGAGCTGCTTACCGCACTGGCAGTTGCACTGGTACGTTTCCAGGAGGGAAAGCCGTTCTTTGTAAACTGTTATCCGCGCGTGGTAAAAAGCGAAGGAAGCCCGGAGGCACAGACACTGATCGAGGAACTGATGGAACCCTGCGATTCCGAATGGCGTGGACTGGGTGTGATCCCGGGATCCGGCCTGGTGCTCCGGAAAGAATGGGAAGCTTTTGATGCCAGAAAAAAATATGCGGTGCCGCCGATCAAAGGCAAACCAAATCCGGCCTGTCGCTGTGGCGATGTGCTTCAGGGAAAATGCAAACCGTCGGACTGCAGGGTATTTGGAAAAGTCTGTCCCCCGCAGCATCCGGTAGGAGCCTGTTCCGCATATTTTATGTATGGAAATTAACTGTCCGGTTTAATGGACTGTAATTAACAGAAAGAAGATGAATATTATGGATAATAAAACAGTAACCATGGCACACGGTGCCGGAGGCCGCCAGACCTCAGAACTGATCGATGAAGTATTTAAAGCACATTTTGCAAACCCGGATCTTACAGCCGATGATGCGGCAGGGCTGGTCCCGCCAGGAAAAATGGCCGTATCCACCGATGGATTTATTGTTTCTCCGGCATTTTTCCCGGGAGGAAATATCGGCAAGCTTTCCATCTGTGGAACAGTTAATGACCTTGCCTGCATGGGAGCGAAACCGATGTATCTCACCTGTGCTTTTGTGATCGAGGAAGGTTTTCCCATGGAGAAGCTGGAAGAAATCGCCGCAGCCATGGAAAAAACAGCGAAAGAAGTCGGTGTGCGTATTGTTTCCGGCGATACCAAGGTAGCAGGAAAAGGCCAGGTTGACGGCGTGTTCATCACAACAACCGGAATGGGCGAGATCCAGGATGGCGTGAAGGTAGGCGGCGAGCTGGCAAAACCGGGAGATGCCATCATTGTGACCGGTGATGTGGGAAGACATGGATGCACCATTCTTCTGGCAAGAGAGGATTTTGGCATTGACGCAGATGTGACAAGCGACTGTGCGCCACTGTGGGGAACTGTAAAAGAAGTGATGGATGCAACTCATAACATTCATGTGATCCGTGATGCAACAAGAGGCGGCGTTGGAACGGTTCTCTATGAGATTGCAGGCCAGAGTAACGTGGGAATCCGTCTGGATGCACCATCTGTTCCGGTAGCGCCGGAAGTAAAAGGTGTCTGCGGCATGCTTGGACTGGAGCCGCTTTATCTGGCATGTGAGGGCCGTATGGTCATCATGGCACCGAAGGAAGAGGCGGAAAAGATCGTGGAAGCACTGCGTAAATGTCCGTACTCCAAAGACGCTGCCATTATCGGCGAAGTGACCGAAGACCAGCCAGGAAAAGTTGTCATGACTACGGAAATTGGAACTCAGGCATTACTTCCGCAGCCAGGCGGGGAACTTTTGCCGAGAATCTGCTGACAGCAATGAATCATACCGGAAAGGAGAGTCTGACGTTATGGATACAAGAGTGGCACTGATCTCGATCATTGTGGAAAACAATGACGTGATCGATGACATCAACCGTTTTCTTCACGAAGCGGGAAAATATATTATCGGGAGAATGGGAATCCCCTACCGGGAAAAAGGAATTAACATTATCAGTATTGCCATTGATGCGCCACAGGATGTGATCAGCTCCTTATCCGGAAAGATAGGCCGCCTCAAGGGAGTTTCCGCAAAAACGGCATATTCCAATGTGATCACAAAAGTGGAGGACAGAAAATGATAAGAGTTGCGGTATACGGAAAGGGCGGCATCGGAAAATCCACCACAGTTTCCAATGTGGCAGCTGCCCTTGCGGAAAAAAGAATGAAAGTGATGCAGATCGGCTGTGACCCCAAGGCGGATTCCACCATTCTTCTCCGGCATGGAAAAAAAGTCCCCACAGTGCTGGATCTTTACAACGAAAAGCGCCAGGACCTGAAACTTGCAGATATGGTGCAGATCGGATACGGCGGTGTAGTCTGTGTAGAAGCCGGCGGCCCTACACCTGGACTTGGATGTGCGGGAAGAGGTATCATCACTGCACTGGAAAAACTGAAAGAAACCGGAGCCTATGAGACCTATAAACCGGACATTGTTCTCTACGATGTACTGGGAGATGTTGTCTGCGGCGGTTTTTCCATGCCCATGCGAAAAGGGTATGCAGATAAAGTATTTATCATCACTTCCGGGGAAAACATGGCCATCCATGCAGGAGCGAACATTGCCATGGCGGTGGAAAACTTCAGAAGCAGAGGCTACGCATCTCTGGGAGGTCTGATCCTGAACCGGCGGAATGTGCCAAGAGAAGAAGAAAAAGTCCGGGAGCTGGCAGAGGATTTTCACACCCAGGTAGTAGGAACTCTTTCCAGAAGTAACCTGGTTCTTGCGGCAGAGGAACAGGGAAAAACGCTTCTGGAAGCTTACCCGGAAAGTGAGATGGCAGGAGAATACCGGGCACTGGCAGAGCAGATCCTGAATGCATGCAGGGAGGATGGCACATGTTAAAAAGAGTTGGCGATCGGGAGTTTCCGGGAAAAACAGAAGTATTTATAAAAGAAGCTTCTTTTCCGGTGCCCTTTCAGCCGGGGCTGGAATTTAATTCCCCGGCCCACGGAAACTGGAATATCGTACATACGGGAATGCTGGTCCCGGAAGCACATCAGATATATGTCTGTGCGGACAATTGCATGCGTGGTGTTGTTCTGACTGCGGCGGAAATGAATGCGGCAGACCGTTTTTCCTTTGTGATCGTGGAGGAAAAAGATCTTCTTGGAGGAAACCTGGAGGATGTGACCATCGAAGGGGTAACGGACGTTCTGAACCGCCTGGATAAGAAACCAAAAGCAGTGCTGCTTTTTACGGTATGTCTTCACCATTTTCTGGGAAGCGATCTGGACCGGATCTACGGAGAATTGGAAAAAAGATTTCCGGAGATCTTTTTTATGCGGTGTTTCATGGATCCTATCATGCAGAAAACAGGCCCCACGCCAGATCAGAAACTGCGCTTGGCCATGTATGATGCCGTGCCGGAGAGAGAGGCAGATCCTCGCTGTGTCACAGTTCTGGGCAGTGACTTTGCGCTGGATGAAGGTGCGGATATCTGTCGGCTCCTGAAGAAAAACGGAATCTGCCTCCGTGAAACACCGGCCTGTGAAACCTGGGAAGATTATCAGAAACTGGGAGAAGGAAGCCTGATCCTGAACGGTTATCCGGCCGGAAAATTCGGGACAGAAAAACAGGCCAGGAGACTTGGAAGGCCTTTTTTGTATCTGCCGGGAAGTTTTGATTATGAGGAGATACAGGAACAGGAAGAGAAGCTGCTGGGAATGTTGGAACAGCAAAACAACAGGAAAACAGGGGAAATCAAGGGCCTGGATATCGAAAAAGAGATCCGGGAATGTGAGGAGGCTCTTTCCCATGCACACCAGATCATCGGTGACACGCCCATAGCAGTGGATTATCTTTTTCATCCAAGGCCACTGGGACTTACAAAGCTTCTTCTTACTCATAAATTTCAGGTACAGTCCGTTTTTCTGGACAGTATCAGTCCGGAAGAAAAAGAGGTATTTTTCTGGCTGAAGGAAAATTATCCGGAGCTGAAACTGATCTCTACCATCCGTCCGGAGATGAGGGTGCGGACACGGCAGCAGTCCGAAAAAATCCTTGCTATCGGCAGACACCGGACCTGGTTTACCGGAAGCCGAAATTTTGTCAATATGGTACAGGGCGGCGGGCTCTGGGGATTCGACGGAATCAGACATACCGCGCAGCTGATGGTGGAAGCATTTCATGAAGAAAAAGATCCGGAAGATCTGATCGTTCGAAAAGGATGGGGGTGCGAAAGCTGCATATGAGACAGGCATATCGAATTATACCGATTTATACGGCAGACGTGTCCGGTGTCTGTTCCGCTTTGTATGAGCTTGGAGGAATGACGGTGATGCATGATCCTTCTGGCTGTAATTCTACCTATAATACCCACGATGAGATCCGTTGGTATGACCAGGACAGCCTGATTTTTATCTCAGGCCTTACGGATATCGATGCGATCATGGGAAATGATGAGAAATTTCTCCGGGATATCGAAGATGTGGCGGAGGAACTGAAACCGAAATTTATTGCTCTTGCAAGTTCCCCGATTCCCTTTATGAACGGAACAGATTTTCCTGGACTTGCCCGTGCACTTACGGCCGAGACAGGGATTCCGGCGTTTTCGGTTTCAACCAGTGGTATGCATGATTATGTGTATGGAGCAGGGCTGGCACTCTCTGAGATTGCCAGACATTTTACCGGCGCTGCAGAGAAGAGAAAACGGAAATTAAATCTTCTTGGAGTAACACCCCTGGATTTTGGCCCCCAGCCGATGGTAGATGCCATGAAAAGACGTCTGGAAAAATATGGGTGGGAGATCCTTTCCACCTGGGCTATGGGCGATACGCTGGAAGATCTGTCCCATGCCGGTGAGGCGGAGGTAAACCTTGTGGTATCTTCCGTGGGAATCCCGGCTGCCAATGTTCTGAGAGAGAAATTCGGGACACCATTTCTTGTGGGAACTCCGGTGGAAGGCTATGAGGGAGAGATTTCGGACGCACTTGAGAAGGCAGCGGAGAGCCCTTGCGAAGCGTTTGAGGATAAAAAAGAAAACTCCACGGAAAAAAGTGGAGCGCAGATTTCCGGTGAACAGGAAGAGTTGTGGAAAGTAATTCCGGATCAGGTGATCTATCTGAGAAAAAAAGACAGCCCATTGTCAGGATTTATCCCCACTCCGGACATCACCCTCATCGGTGAACCGGTTACCATGGGCTCTCTGGCAGCTGTCATAGAGCAGAAATATAGAAAAAAAGTTCAGCTTCTCTGCTCTCTGGAGATCACAGAGGGACTCCTCCGCCAGGAAGATGAAGTCATCCGCGGTGAAGAAGCCATGGAAGAAAAACTGAAAACTGCCAGAATCATCGTGGCAGATCCCCTCTACCGCCCAATCTGCCCGGAAAGTGCCACTTTTTATGAGATGCCGCATATTGCATTCTCCGGAAGAATCTATCTCAAAAATTTGTATAATTTCAGAAAAACCACATAAACTATAAGAAACCGGAAAGGCGTTGCAGAAATATGCAGCGCCTTTTTATGGCGGTAAAACTGGTGAACGGATCTTATATGGAGGGATTTTTATGTGGGGATTTCTGTCGGCGCTGATCTCGGGCGCACTGATGAGCATTCAGGGAGTATTTAACACAAATGTAACAAAACAGACAAGTCTGTGGGTTTCCACCGGATGGGTGCAGTTTTCCGCATTTCTGGTCTGTGTGGCTGCATGGCTTTTTACAGGTAGGGAAAGTATCGGTGCACTGTGGCAGGGGGGGCCATTTGAAATACGCTGCTTGGAGGCGTGATCGGTGCGTTCATTACCATTACCGTGATCCAGAGTATGGGCAGTTTGGGGCCAGCGCGGTCAGTTATGCTCATTGTGATCTCCCAGCTTGCAGTGGCTTATCTCATAGAACTGATGGGACTTTTTGGAGTGGAAAGAGCGGATTTTCAGTGGAGAAAGCTGTTTGGAATGCTGATCTGCATTGCAGGCGTGGTCATTTTCAAATGGAAATAGAAATAAAAGTATTGTAATATTTGTAATACTTCGTTAAAATAAGGTATGGTTTTGTATGAGTAACGGGGCACCTGCCATCACATCGGCAAAAAGGAGTGAACCCCTGACCCATGAAAATAAAATCACATATCAGAAGTGTTCAGCTTATTTTTTCCATATTTATATTCCTGATCTTTGCAGGACTGACAGGCTGTAAGGATGATGGAGCAGAGTTTCTGGAAAAAGAACTGGTGCAGGAAGAAAGTACAGAAACATCCGGAGTGGATTTGGAACAAGAAGATCCTACGGACGCGGAAAGTGGAGTATCTGAGAAGAAGTCTGAGGAGAAGCAAGTGGATACAGTACAGGAAACGGCAGCTGCGAAACAGCAGCCGGAGACCTCAGAGATTCCAGAAACAATCTACGTAGACATCTGCGGAGCGGTAACCAGCCCCGGAGTCTATGAACTTCCATCCGGCAGCCGTGTTTTCCAAGCTATTGAGAAAGCCGGCGGATATCTTCCGGAAGCTGCGGCAAGTTATCTCAACCGTGCGAAGGGACTTTCCGACGGACAGCAGATCTATGTGCCCACCCAGGCAGAAGTGGACAGCCAGATGATCCAGGTTACTGAGAATGGACAGGAAGCCACATCAGAAACCGTCCCCGGAAATAACAACGGAGAGGAATCTGCCGGAGAAAATACCAGTACAGACCAGAAAATCAATCTGAACACCGCTGATGTATCCCAGCTTACCACTCTCACAGGTGTAGGGGAGTCCAAAGCCCTGGCGATCATCGCTTACAGGGAAGAAAACGGCCCTTTTACTTCCACAGAAGACATTATGAGCGTGCCTGGTATCAAGGAAGGAACCTATGAGAAGATAAAGGATAAAATAGCAATAAAGTAAGGAGCGTTAAATGAGCAGGAAAGTATTGGTAGTAGATGATGAGAAACTGATTGTCAAGGGACTTCGTTTCAGTCTAGAGCAGGATGGAATGGAAGTGGACTGTGCCTATGACGGAGAGGAAGCTCTGGAAAAAGCCAAGGCAGGAGAGTACGATATAATTCTTCTGGACCTGATGCTTCCAAAGATGGATGGTCTTGAGGTATGCCAGCAGATCCGTGAATTTTCCAATGTCCCGATTATCATGCTTACAGCAAAAGGTGAGGATATGGATAAGATTCTGGGCCTGGAATACGGAGCAGACGATTACGTGACCAAACCGTTTAATATTCTGGAAGTCAAGGCCCGTATCAAGGCGATCATCCGCCGTGCAGGCAGCAACCAGAACAAACAGGAGAAAGCCAAGACCGTGGAAGTCGGAGAACTGAAGCTGGACTGCGAAGGACGCCGTGTATTTATTTCCGGAAAGGAAATCAATCTTACAGCCAAGGAGTTTGATGTACTGGAACTTCTGGTATTCAATCCGAACAAGGTATACAGCAGAGAAAATCTTCTGAACATCGTATGGGGATATGAATATCCGGGAGATGTCCGTACAGTAGATGTACATATCCGTCGTTTAAGAGAAAAGATTGAGGCCAATCCCAGTGAGCCGAAATACGTACACACCAAATGGGGTGTGGGCTACTATTTCCAGGCATAAACCATGAAGATCAAAAAAAGCGGCAAGTTTTTTAAAAGTCTCCGCTTTCGTATTCTGATCATCCTGATCATACTGGGAATCGTACCAAGTGTCATTGTAACGGAAATGGTCATTGCCAACTATGAAGACCGTGCCATTGCCAACCGTGTGCAGAGCATGGAAAATATCTGTGACATCATGTGCGACCTGCTTATCAAAGAGAATTATCTGAATGACTCCAGCTCGCAGGCAGTAAACAGCAAGCTGGAGTTGTTGTCTAATATCTATGGGGGGAGAATTCTCATTGTAGACAGGGATTTCAGGATTATTAAGGATACTTATGGCGTGGACGAGGGAAAAACCCTGGTATCCCAGAAAGTAGTAAACTGTTTTAAAGGGGAAGATGCCTACCGATATGATTCCGACAGTCAGAAACTGATCCTGGCTGTTCCGGTAAAAAGTCCGGAAGTGACTCAGGTACAGGGCGCCATGATGATCATGGCTTCTTCCAGTGAAGTAACGTCAACCATTCGGGAACTGGAACAGAAGGGAATTCTGATCATTGGAATTATTGTGGTTCTGGCCATATTCCTGGGATATATCCTTTCCACAGTTCTGGTGAAACCTTTTGCCAGAGTAACAAAAGCCATCGAAGATCTGACAGACGGATATCAGAATGAAGAAATCTCCGTTCCGGATTATACAGAGACAGCGCTGATTACGGATGCATTTAATAAGATGCTTTCCAGAATGAAAACCCTGGATGAATCCAGACAGGAATTTGTATCCAATGTGTCTCATGAGCTGAAAACACCGATGACTTCCATGAAAGTTCTGGCAGACTCTCTTGTAGGACAGCAGGGGGTTCCGGAGGAACTGTATCAGGAATTCCTTTCGGATATTACAGAAGAGATTGACAGAGAGAACAAGATTATCACAGATCTGCTCTCCCTTGTGAAAATGGACAAAAAGGCAGCAGATATGAATATTACCAATATGAATATCAATGAACTGCTGGAAAATATCCTGAAACGTCTGCGGCCGATTGCAGATCAGAGAAGTATTTCCCTGATCCTGGATTCTTTCCGTCCAGTCAATGCAGATGTGGACGAAGTGAAGTTTACGCTTGCCATCAGCAATCTGGTGGAGAATGGAATTAAATATAATGTAGATGAAGGATGGGTCCGTGTAACACTGGATGCGGATCATAAAGATTTCTTTGTAACTGTTGAAGATTCCGGCCTTGGAATTCCTGAAGAATCCATAGAAAGGATTTTTGAGCGTTTTTACCGTGTGGACAAATCTCATTCAAGGGAAATTGGAGGAACCGGTCTCGGACTTGCCATTACCAGAAGTTCCATAGCCATGCATCACGGAATTATCAAAGTATCCAGCAAAGAAGGAGAGGGAACCACATTTACCGTGAAGATTCCTCTGTCCTATATTCCGTCCTAGGAGGTACAGCATGAAAAAAACGATAAAGATTATCTGCGTGACTGCTGCCTGTATCTTTCTTGGGCTGATTGCCTATATCGGTTTTGCGGGAAGAAAAGAGAAAAATGCAGAACAGCAGTACAGCTTTTACTATATCAACAGTGAAGAAACAAAACTGAAAGAAGAAAAATATACACCGGAAAAAGAAACTGCGGAAGTAATGCTCAGGGATTTTTCGGAGAGCCTGAACAACCGTGAAACAAGGGAAGACGGAATTTCACTGTTTCCGGAAGGGGTAAAAATTTCTTCCTATTCTATTAAGGATGGGATTCTGCGACTGGAATTTAACGATGCCTACAGTAAGATGTCCCGCACAAGGGAACTTCTGGTCCGTACCGGTGTGGTGAAGATTTTCATCCAGATTCCGGGAATTGATTCTGTGGAAATCTATGTGGGAAAAAAGCCTCTCACGAATTCCAAAGGAGAAGAAGTCGGAGCCATGAACAGTGATACTTTTGTGGAGTTTTCCGGATCTGACGGGGACGTCTACAGCTATGACACTTTTACCCTGTATTTTACAAATAAGAACGGTGACAAGCTGGTAGAAGAACAGAGAAGTGTCCGTTACAGGCGGAATCTTCCAAAGGCAACCGTAGTACTGGAACAGCTGGCAAGGGGACCTCTGGAAAAAGATCATTATCCGACCATTCCGGAAAATTCCGAAATGCTTTCTCTGACAAAAGCCAACGGAATCTGCTATGTAGATTACAATTCTGTATTTCAGGACTATGCGTTAAATGTTTCCGAACAGATTCCGATTTATTCTGTTGTAAATACACTGATTGCGGCAACGGATGTGGATAAAGTGGAGATTTCCATTGAGGGAAACAAAGAAGTGACATTTGGCCAGAATATGCAGCTTTATAAGTTCTATGAATGGAATGACAGCCTGCTGGCCAGCGCAAAAGCAAAAAAAGAACAGAACTGATCTTAACAGAATATCTATATAAACGGGAGAACATGTATGACAAAACGGCCATTATGTTTTCTGTGTTTTCTTATGGTGCTAGGTTTAAGTATTATGAATTTTACGGGGATTCCTCTTCTGGGTGGGAATCCCCTTCCTGTAATGGTACAGGACTGGATCGAAGCACATCCTGGCTCTGTGATCTGCGGGGAGGTGGAGCAGTATGAAAATACAGAATTCTCCCAGTCTGTTTATCTGAAAAAAACATATCTGATTTATCAGTCAAAAAAATTTTCCATTGAAAATGTAAGAGTGTTTCTGAAAAAAGAAGAAGACCTGAAACCGGGAATGAAGATTCTGGTGAAAGGAACCTTGAAAAGGGTGGAGGAACCGGCAAATCCCGGTGGCTTTGACAGTCAGCATTATTATGCATGCCGTCATATCTATTATTTTATGAAGAACGCTGTGGTCCGTAAGAAAACAGAATCCTATTCCGGATACAGACAGCTGCTTTTGCATGTGAAAGAAAAATGCAGGCAGATTCTTACGGCGGCGGCAGGAGAAGACGCACCACTTTTCTGCGCTATGGTGCTTGGGGACAAACAGGATCTGGAGCCGGAAATGAGGATGCGTTATCAGCTGGCCGGGATTGTCCATATCCTTGCCATCAGCGGGCTTCATATCAGCATTCTGGGAATGGGACTTTATAATCTTCTGAAAAAAATTGGCCTGGGTATCTGGCCTGCCGGAATTTTTTCGCTGGGAGTGATGCTGCAGTACGGGATCATGACCGGAGGGAGCGTTTCTACCATGCGTGCAGTGACAATGTTTCTTATTGCCATGGGTGCCAGGATCACCGGCCGGATTTATGACATGATGACTGCGCTTTCGGTAACAGCCATGATGATTCTTCTGGAATCCCCGGCGTATCTTCTGGACAGCGGTTTTCTTCTGTCCTTTGGCTGCGTTCTTGGGATCGGCGTTGCAGCGGAAAAAATCTGTGCCCTTGCAGGAGCAGAGAAAAAATGGACGAAGGCACTGGTAAGTTCCATGGCCCTTCAGCTGGTGACACTGCCCGTGATGTTGAAATTTTTTGGAGAAGTATCCCTTGCCGGATTTTTTCTGAATCTTCTGGTGCTTCCCAGTGTGGGCTTTGTGTTGATAGGAGGAATGGCGGCACTGTTGCTTGGGATTTTCTGTATTCCTGCTGCAAAACTGGCAATTTTGCCGGCAAGAGGATTGCTGCTTTTTTATGAATATCTCTGCAGCCTTGCAGGAAAATTAAGGTGGAGCACCTGGATCGGAGGGGAACCGGAAATCTGGCAGATTCTGGTGTATTATGGAATTTTAATTACAGTCCTGTTTATAGGACAG
>OCPP01001183.1_pt1 | contig 14927 bp, 10 predicted proteins | sample 1538211 | NCBI WGS metagenome assembly OCPP01 (sample SAMEA2580193, study PRJEB22360) | human gut metagenome | biome: human gut; feature: human-associated habitat; material: faeces | place: Denmark | collected 2008/2010
TCACAACTTCACGTCCATCAGGCGTAACGCCCGTAATATCGATGTCGTCCGTGCCGATCATAAAATCGACGTGCGTGCTCGAGACGTTAACGCCATGCTCCAGGAGCTCCTCCTTGGACATGTCATACCCACCCTCGATGCACTCAGGGAAGCCAACGCCCAGCGCAAGGTGGCAGCTGGCGTTCTCGTCATAGAGCGTGTCATAGAACAGAACGCCACTTTCACGGATCGGCGTGTTCTTGGAGATAAGCGCGACCTCACCCAGATGAGCGGCACCTTCATCGGTGTCAATAATGCTCGTAAGCGTCGCCTTACCCACGCGGGCATCGTAGTCCACTACGCGGCCCGCCTCGAACTTAATCCAAAAATCGTCAACCTTGTTACCGTGGTGAATGAGCGGCATAGCCGAATACACGATACCGTCGGCACGCATACGATCAGGCGAGGTGAAGACTTCCTCGGTGGGAATGTTGGGGAAGAAGGGGTGCCCATCGGGCGTCTTGCCCTTGCCGCCGGCCCACTCGTGACCTTTCGTCATGCCAATCGTCAGATCGGTTCCATTTGCCGAGGTGTAATGCAAGTAGTCGAAACGATTGTCGTTCAGGAAACGCAGGTTCTTTTCGAATGCGGCGTCATGGAGTTCCCAGTCGCTCTCCGGGTCCTGGCCATCGGCGCGAGCGGTGTGCAGAATCGCATTCCACAGCTTATAGATTGCAACCTCATCGGCGTCTCCCGGGAACACCTCGCGCGCCCAGGCGACGACCGGCGCGCCGGCGATGCACCACGGGTTGATGTTGTAGTCCAGTCCGCGGCGGAAGACCTTGCACTGCGTGTTCCTTGCCTTAGAAGCTGCAGCAGGCTTAGCGGGATCGATGCCCTTCAGAGCCGCAGGGTCCGCGCCCTCGATAAAGATAAAGCAGGCGCCGTCCTGGGCCAACGAATCCAGCTGCATGCGCTTCCACTCGGGCGTCTGCTCAAAATAGCTTTTCTCGACATGCTCGTACGTGAGCCTCGTCACGGCATCATCGGCCCAAATAACCGTCACGTGACCGGCACCGGAGGCATAGGCCTCCGCGACCACCACGCGCGCAAACGGCGCGCACTCGACGGGAGACTGAACGACAACCTCCTGGCCGGGCTTGACGTTTACGCCCTTGCGGACAACCAAGCGCGCATAGTTTTTAATCTTGGGCTCCAGGGTCTTCATGCCCTCCAGAGCCTCTTCGACCGTCAGGGCAGCTCGAATCATGTGCCACTCCATCTATCTATAGAACAGTAAAAAGGCGCGCCGCAAAAACGACGCGCCTTATATCTTAGCGATAAGTATGCATGCAAACGCTACTTCTTCTTGGAGTCCTTCTTGTCCTCCTCGGCAGCCGAGTGCTCGATAAGGGCGTTGAGCTTGTTCTCGGACATGCCCTCGGCCTGCGTGCGGTACATGTTGCGCAGGGGACGAATACGAACGAAGTCGTAGATAAAGTCACCCAAAATGACGACGTAGGACAAAACGATGCCGACCATCTGGACGGGGCTGGACACCATGCCAGCGGGAGCGAAGTACAGCGAAGCCCAAATGGCCACGACGAGCACCATGCCGATAGTGAGCACGGCCCACCAGATGCGGCGGCGCTTGGTGTAGTCCTCATCCTGCTTGAGAAGGATATTCGACACCGTGTAGATGCGATCCTCCTTGGCGCGCTGCTTAGCCTTGCGGGCGCGCTTCTCCTCTTTAGAGAGGCCCTCGAGGTTCTCGCCCTTCTCGAGCTCTTTGCGGCGTGCCTTAGACGAAGCCGGCACGACGCGGACAGAGCTCGCTGCCTGACGGGCGGGCTTGGCGGATGCGGCGGACTTGCGCGCAACGCCGGTAACCTCGTGGGATTGCGTGCGCTTGTTCGTGGCGCTACGGGTACTCACTTATGCGTTCTCCTTCATGCTTGTGAACTGGGAGCCCGTAATGATCTGGAAGGCCTCGCGATAGCGCTCGGACGTGCCATCGATGACCTCGGCGGGCAGGTGCGGGGTCTCCCCCGTCATATCCCAGTTGGCTTTGAGCCAATTGCGGACGAATTGCTTGTCGTAGCTGGGCTGAATCTTTCCCTCCTCGTAGCTGGCGGCAGGCCAGAAACGGCTGGAGTCAGGCGTGAGGCACTCGTCGATCAGCGTGACCTTGCCATCGATGACACCAAACTCGAACTTGGTGTCGGCAATGATGATGCCACGGGTCGCTGCATACTCGGCGGCAGCCTTGTAGATCTTGAGGGAAAGGTCGCGAATCTGCGTGGCAATGTCCTCGCCCACGATCTCGCAGCAACGCTCGAACGAGATGTTCTCGTCGTGGTCACCGATCTCGGCCTTCGTGGACGGCGTGAACAGCGGCTCGGGAAGCTTGGAAGCCTCGGTCAGGCCCTCAGGCAGTTGGATGCCGCAGACGGTGCCGTTCTCGTCGTAGGTCTTCTTGCCCGAACCGGTCAGATAGCCGCGGACGATGCACTCGATAGGAATCGTCTGGGCCTTCTTGACCAGCATGGCGCGACCAGCGAGATAGTCGCGGTACTCAGCAAACTCCTCGGGGAAATCCGCCGGGTCGATGGAAACGAGGTGGTTGGGAACGATGTCGGCAAACTTATCGAACCAGAATGCCGAGATGCGGTTGAGCACCTCTCCCTTAAACGGAATCTCGTCGGGGAGAATAAAGTCGAACGCAGAAATGCGGTCGGTGGCGACCATCAGCAGGTTTTCACCGGCATCGTAGATATCACGAACCTTGCCACGGGAATCCGGACGACGCTCCATCGTTGTCACGTGAGTCACTCCTTACCAAAATACGACAGTAATGCGGGCTTTCCCGCATGTTCTCGCAAACCCGGAGCGGCAGGGACGAAACCCCTCCTTCACCGAATAGCGAAAAGCTAGTGCTCCATTGTAGTAGATGCCGCGTCCGCCGTGTGCTCGCGTGGCAGATGAATCGTAAAAGTCGTACCCTTTCCAAGCTCCGACTCCACGGAAATATAGCCATGGTGGCGCTCGACGATTTGCTTGGTCACGGCAAGGCCCACGCCCAGACCGCCCGCCTCGCGGGTCGGCACGCCAAAAACGTCCGAAAATACGCGACAGGTCTTCCTTGGCGATACCGATGCCCGTGTCCGAGACCGCAATATCGACGTGTTTACGGTCGCTGAGCACCGACACCACGACCCATCCGCCCTCGGGTGTATAGCGCATGGCGTTACTCATGAGGTTGATGACGCATTGCGTGATCATATCGGGATCGGCCTCGACGACATCGTCATGCCCCTGGGTTTCATCTGCAAAGCGAAGACGAAGGTCACGGTCGGCAAACAGGCGCTCCTGTCCGTTCACAATCGATCGCACGAACGGAACCATATCCACCGGCTCAAGGTTGAGCGGAGCCGTGCTGTTTTCCATGCGCGACAGGTCGAGCATCTGCTGCACCAGACGAGCCAGGCGACGCGTCTCGGAAGCAACGGTCTCCAAATGCTCATCGTCGGTGGGATACACGCCATCCTGCATGGCCTCGACCGTTGCGAGCATGGCCATAAGCGGCGTGCGAAGCTCGTGTGCAACGTCTGAGGTCAGGCGCTTCTCGTGTTTCATATCCTTCTCGAGCGAAGTGGCCATCTCATCGAAGGTCTCACCCAGCTGATCAATCTCGTCATCACCGCGCAGTCCCGTGCGAGCCGACAGGTCGCCGTCACGGATTTGCTTTGCGGTACTGGTGATACGATGAATCGGCTTGGTGAGCATGCGCGACACGAGCGATCCGATAACGACCGAAATGCAGATTGCAACAACCGCGGCGAGGGCCATGGCGTTAAAGGTCTTCTCCCTAAACGCAGAGTCCGCCTTGGTGAGCAGAGCATCGGAGCCGATGGCCCACAGCTTTACCTGTCCGACATGCTCGCCGGAAGACGTTACAATCTCGACGTTAGCAACGCTATCGGAGTCGGTTGGAGCAGACGAGACCGGGCTATGCGATGCCCTCTTGCCGCTCGTGTCGTCGGTCGTAGCCTGGTTTTCGCGTACATCGGCGGTGGCGCTTGCCGAGGGCCAGGAATCGTCATAAACGATCACGCCCTTTTTATTGACGACCTGCATACCCAGATCGTCGGAAACCAAACTCGACGTTGCGACCGTGCGCAGTTCTCCCGCGGTCCAAGAGCCGTTTTCCTCATATGAGGTTGCCAACTTCTCGGCGGCGGAATTTGCGATTTCGACGATATTGGAGCGCGTGTAATCCGAAAAGACCGTGCCCCACACAACAGAGACCACGCCCACCAGCACCAATACCGTCATGAGCGATGTCAGAGCAAAAGCAAGTGCCATGCGCGAGGGATAGCTCATCGTTGGCCGTGAATCGGAACGAGGCGTGTTCCAACTAGCCTTGGAACCCGCCTCGCTCTCCTGCTTGTGCTTTTGTCCGATTTCAAAGCGCGCAGGTGTCATATGTGATTTCCCTATTTCTCGTCCGACTTATCGGTCTTGGCCGGAGCCTCGAAGCGATAGCCGACACCGTGGACGGTGTAGAGCCACTTGGGCTTCTTGGGATCATCGCCCAGCTTGGCGCGAAGGTTCTTCACGTGGCTATCGATGGTGCGCTCATAGCCCTCAAAGTCGTAGCCGAGCACCTTCTCGACCAGCTCCATGCGGTTGTAGACGCGACCGGGGTGACGGGCAAGCGTGGTGAGCAGCTTAAACTCGGAAGCCGTCAGGTCGACTTCCTTGCCCTCGACCAAAATCTTGTGGCCCGAGATGTCGATGACCAGATCGCCGAAGTCGAGTACCTCGACGGCTGGCTCGTCGGCCTGATGGGCACGGCGGAACAGAGCGCGAACGCGCGCGACAAGCTCGCGCGGCGAGAACGGCTTAATCAGATAGTCGTCGGCGCCGAGCTCAAGACCGATAATACGGTCCTCGATCTCGCCCTTGGCAGTCAGCATGATGATGGGGACATCCGAGGTATCGCGAATGGTGCGGCAAACGCGCTCGCCGGGGATCTTGGGGAGCATAAGGTCGAGCACGACCAGGTCAAACTGATGCTTCTCGAACTCCTCGATCGCGGACTGGCCGTCGCCGACGCCCACAACCCAGTAGCCTTCGCGCTCGAGATAGGCAGCGACGGCGTCACGGATTGCCTTCTCATCCTCGACCAGCAGAATCTTTTTTGCATCTGAAGCCATAACACGGCCCCCCTGTCTCAATTAGCTAAGAACAAGCCCATTTTAACGCACCTGAGCCCGCCGGATGCCGCTATGACGCGGCAGCTCGGCGGGCGGTACTCACAATTACAACGCGTTTATTCCCCTGTTGGCGCCTTTTTAACCCCTCTAAGATTAAAGAGAGAATAGGCGTGCGGTGACCGTCTCGGGTATACCCTGGCTGTTGCGCACTGTGGCGTACGTAAGGAATGAGTCCGATTTTCCCGCCGTAGCTGGATAATCACCATACTCCAAAGCGCGGTCGGGCGACAGCAGCGAGCCATAGGTCTTGGCAGAGGTGTCGATGAGAAAATGCGATGCTTGCACCTTAACGAGATATTTATTCTTCTTGCCGGCAGCACATGCGAGCGGCTCGCGTGACAGAAAGAGGTACGGCCCTCCCTCATTACCGATATACGTGCCCATGTTGCCCAGACTGCCCACGCCACTATAGGTCGCCTCGATAGAAAACACGAAGGTATCGCCCATATATACGGCCTCGAATGGCGAGACTGACGAGGGAAGGACTAGCTGGGCACGTTTGGTGTTGTTACCATCGGTCAGATCGATTGCCGTTATGCCGTAGTAGACGCCCTCGTCGTTGCGGACACGCGGCGAGATGGTCAAAATGCCGTCGCTCGCGCGTGGGGCCGACGCAAAGCGGCCCGTCGATTTCCAAATTGTCTCGGCCTTAGATTCATCAAGCGAGCGACGATAGCAAAACGAATCGTTACTCGTTTTATTGCCGCCTGCCGAAGGCATTTTATACCAGATGACTGATGACCCGAACGCCGTAAACAGTGGCGGATCGTAGTCCTTGCCACCTCGATCGAGCTCAACCACGTCGCCAGAGAGCGAAGCGCCCGACAGATTTTGAGCGTAGAGCTTCCACGATGAATTGGCAAAGTTCATCTCAACCCACGCAAACACGCCATCGCCGGCACGGACATCGTAAAAAGCATATCCCGTGCCCTCGATAGGATCCTCGATTAATGTGGTAAGCGAGCCATCGCCCAGGTTGAGCACACCAAGCGTATTGGCATGCAGGGCAGAAGCAGGCGCCATCATCGCGGCGGCGTAGTCGCCATCGCAGTAGTACAGCAGCGTGCCCAGCGGCAGCGTCCACGACGCCGCCGGCTCAAGATCGATATCAACAGCTTCGTACTCATCAGTGATCGAGACAATCTTCGAATCGTCCTTGATAACCTGCGGCTCGCCGGCGGCATCGTCGCTGGTGCCCGTTTTTTTCGAGCAACCGGCAAGCACCGTGGCAGCGCCCGCGGCAGCACCGCCGAGCACAAAGCCACGGCGCGATATTCCATTCTTGATGTGGTCGGCGATACCCATTAGGCGATCTCGGCGCGAGCGGCCTCGATAGCGCGCGTAAGCTGATCGGCGCAAGAGGTCTTTTTCATACCGCAGGTATTACCGGCGAGAACCTCGATTACGCGATCGGCAGGAGCACCCTCGACTAACTTGGAGATTGCCTTGAGATTGCCGTCGCAGCCGCCGGTAAACTCAACGCCCAGTACCTTGCTGCCGTCGTCGGAAAGATTGAGGTGAATATTGCGAGCACACACGCCCTGAGGCTTGTAATCAAACGAAATCATGCGATCCCCTCTCAGAATGTTATTCGAGACGACTATTATCCCCGTCTTTCCCTAAATGCAACGAGGCGCTTTGCCGGCAACACACATTACCAGCAAAGCGCCCTAAAAAGCTAACGTTATGCCCGAACCTACTCGAAGCTCAGCTGCTCCAGACGATCAAAGACCGTGTCGATACGGGTGAGGAAGTCCCACGGATCAAAAATCTCGTCGAGCTTTTCCTGGCTGACGGTACAGCGCGGGTCAGCCTCGAGACGCTCCTTAAAGGTAGGGCCGGAGACACAATCCTGTACCTCGTGCCAGGTTGCCATGGCATTCTCCTGCACAATGGCGTACGCGTCCTCGCGGGTGATGCCCGTGTCGACGAGGGCGAGCAGCACCTTGGAGGAGAAGATGAGGCCGCGGGTCTTATTGAGGTTGGCCATCATGCGGGCAGGGTACAGCTGCAGGCCGTCGATAACGCGGATGAGGCACTGGAACATGTGGTCGAGGGCAATGAAGCTATCGGCCTGGGCGACGCGCTCGGCAGAGGAGTGCGAAATGTCACGCTCGTGCCACAGGGCGACGTTATCGAAGGCGACCTGGGCGTTGGACTTCACGACGCGCGACAGGCCGCAGACCTTCTCCATGGTGATGGGGTTGCGCTTGTGCGGCATGGCTGAGCTGCCCTTTTGACCCTTACGGAACGGTTCCTCAGCCTCGAGTGTATCGGTCTTCTGCAGATTGCGAACCTCGGTAGCGATGCGCTCACAGGTGGCCGCGGTGGTGGCAAGAACGCCGGCGAGGTAGGCGTGATGATCGCGGCTAATAACCTGCGTGGACAGCGGGTCGTGAACCAGGCCCAGGTGCTCGCAGACGTACTCCTCGACGAACGGCTCGATGGAGCTGTACGTGCCGACAGCGCCCGAGATGGCACCGAAGGCAACATTCTTGCGGGCGTCCTCAAGACGGTCCAGATCGCGCTTGAGCTCCCAGGCCCAAGAGCCAAACTTCATGCCGAAGGTCATCGGCTCGGCGTGGATGCCATGAGTGCGGCCGGCACAGAGCGTGTTGCGCTCCTCGAAGGCGCGACGCTTGCAGATCTCGCCGAGCTTCTTGACATCCTCGATGATCAGGTCGCAGGCCTGGGTGAGCTGGTAGCACAGGGCCGTGTCGCCCAGATCGGAGCTGGTCATGCCATAGTGAACCCAGCGGCTGGGCTTGGGGTCGCCCTCGGGAACATCGGCATCGATGTATTCCTTCATGTTGGTCAGGAAGGCAATGACGTCGTGGCGCGTGACTTCCTCGATCTCATCGACCTTCGCCTTCTCAAAGTTGGCATGGTCGCGGATCCACTGGGCCTCGTCTTTGGAAATACCGATCTTGCCGAGCTCCGCCTGGGCCTCGCAGGCCAGAACCTCGATCTCCTGCCAAATGGCGTACTTGTTCTCGAGGGAGAAGATGTGTCCCATCTCCGGGCGGGTATAGCGATCGATCATAGCGGCTCCTTTTTGGTTATTGGCACGTTGGTCGTAACCCAACCATTGTACCGTGCGCAGGTGCAAGTATGGCAGTAGGCATTAACCTAACATTTTGCCGCAAGAGCAGCCATGGGGACATCCGCGTATTTGCTTCGCAAATCCGCACCGGCTTCAGGCGAGCCCCTCAGCTTCACGAAGCCGAAGGGGAAGACTCCGCCGAATTGTCCGTCCCCACGTCTTCCTTTGCTGATGGAGCGGGCAACGGGACGTCCGCGTATTTGCTTCGCAAATCCGCACCGGCTGCGGCCGCCTATCGGCGACCTTGCCTGCTCGCTATAAACGCTTCGCGTTTATTTAACGCTCGCACCCTGTCGGGTTCGAGTCCCGGCACTTTATTGAAAAAGGCACGGTAACGAAACGTTACCGTGCCTGAAATTCGAATGGAGCGGGCAACGGGACTCGAACCCGCGAGTGTCAGCTTGGGAAGCTGATGCCTTACCACTTGGCGATGCCCGCATATGTGGGGGATAGTATAACGCGGTTGTCTTGTTCGATACAAGGGTGGCAATGCTTGTTTTAGCTGTGGAGATTCGTTTGAAAATCGCGTCAATTGTGGAGACGAGGACCTTTGACTTCCTGTTCCCCTTATCTTCTACCTGCGCTTTTGCTTGATTGTTGTATTTGAGCTCAATTTGTCAGGAATTGGGCAAGCTTTTGGTCAGGCTCCGGTACTTACCCGCATGAACCTCGGGGGTAGCCTCATCCTACGCGTCGCAGCCTCCCCGTGCGACGCACGAGGGATAAGGAGCAGCCATGTCCAACGCACCCACGCACTCTGTCCACAGCGCAATCGCAACAGGTCCGCTGCTCCTGCTCCTCTTCCTGCTTTTCGGCTGCCTGGCACCGGGAGCCGCATTTGCCGTCGATGGCTACGACCAGCTCGGCTTCCGCACTATTAGCGATGATTGTGGACCCTTCTTCATCGGCAAGTATGAAGCTCAAGACACCTCGATTGCCTACTGCATGAACCAGGAGCGCCCCGGCCCCACCAAACCGGGCGGCCCATGGCTCAACTTTGATCAAGGCTGGGTGTGGCTCGACGACGAGTTCGCGGCAATCGTTTGTCACGGATATCCCACCACCACGTCGTTTGGCGGTTACCATCTTTCACCCGATCGCGCCCGCGCCGCCACCCAGCTTGCCGTATGGATGCTCAACGGCACTACCCATGTCGACGGCACCTACTCCTACACGACCGCTCAGGGTAAAACCAAGAGCGGACACTTTACCGCCGACAATGAAGTCGTGGCGGCTGCGCGGTGGCTCCACGACAGCGCAAAATCAGGAAGCATCAAAGCCGCTCCGCACCGCGCGCGACGCTATCTAGGGGCCGTATCGGGCGGCAGCAAACGTCAAGACATGCTCTATGTACTGCCGGCGGTGTCTGTTTCCTTCCAAAAGCAGTCTGCTAACACCGTTATTACCAGCGGAAACAATACCTATCAGTTTACCGGGGCAACATTCGATATTTTTGAGAGCGCCAGCGGCGCGCGTGTCGGCACCATCAAGATGGACAGCAACGGTCGAGCGCAAGCAACACTTCTGCCCAACACGGCATACTACCTAGTTGAAACGAAGGCGCCGGCCGGCTATGTCCCCCGCCACGATCGTATTGCCTTTACCACGGGGAATGACGGCGGGCGGGTCGCCATTGATGAACAGCCCGGCACCATCAACCTGCGTATCGTAAAACTCGATGCCGCGACGAATGCCAGCCACCAGGTGGGAGCTTCGCTCGCAGGAGCAGAGTTCACGTGTGTGTCGCAATCAACCCCTGGATGGGCACAAATCCTCACGACCGACGAAAGCGGTCGGGCCACCCTCGCCGATGTCCCCTTAGGAACCTTTACCATCTACGAATCAAAAGCCCCCGAGGGCTACCTGCCATCCAACGACAGCTGGACCTATACCGTTGGAGCCGACCAGCTCGGCGATTCAGGCGTGGTCGAGATCGAATCTCGCGTTTCCGATATCCCCATTGCGTTTAACCTTGAGATTTCCAAATTCAAGGATTACGGCAATAGCGACCAATCCGGCCTGGAGCAGCCGGCGGGTGGTGTTGTCTTTGAGGTTGTCAGCAACAGCTCTCAGCAGGTTGTTGGCACACTGACCACAAACATCTATGGCTTTGCCTCCACCAAAGACCAGCCCGAAGCATGGTTCGGCACAGGCAAGCGACCCGCCGGTGTCCACGGAGCCGTCCCATACGACCGTGCCGGCTACACGGTTCGCGAGGTTCCGGAAACCGTCCCCGAGGGTTTTAAACGTGCAGGGGAATGGACCGTCGGGGCAAATCAGATTTCCGACGGCGCCGAGCTTCAATATATCGTGGACAACCACGCTCTGTCGACGCATCTCCAGATTGTAAAACGCGATGCCCAAACAGGCGCTTCTGTTCCCCTAGCCGGATTCACCTTCCAACTCCTCGACAGCAATCACGAACCTGTCTCACAAACTTGCTGGTATCCAGCACATAACGTAATGGACACCTTTACGACTGACGCGACCGGGACCGTCACACTGCCCGAATCGCTCGTGCCGGGCACCTATTTTGTACGCGAAACCTCGGCCAAAGAGCCCTATCTTGTCAGCGAAGAAATCGAGGTAAACATACCCGCCGACATGAACCTAACGCCCGTTGCAATCGCCTCGTATTATGACCGCGCCGCGACCGGAAATATCAGGATCGTTAAAACCGATGCCGTAGACGGCAGCAGCCTCGCGGGCGCCATCTTTGAGATCCGTGCCTCGGGTGATATCGTGCGCCCCGACGGTAGCATTGCCGCACTCGACGGTGAGACTGTCGCTACCGTCACGACGGATGAAACTGGAGAAGCACGCGCGGACAACCTCCCACTGGGATCTGACACCGCACGCTACGAGGTTGTCGAGACTCAAGCGCCGGCAGGCTTCTTGCTCGATCAGACAACCCATATTGTCGACCTTACTTATGCCGACCAGAAAACACCCGTTGTAGAAGCACGGCTTAACGTATCCGACGATTACACCAAGGTTGATATCTCCAAGGTCGATGCAAGCGGTGAGCAGGAAGTAGAAGGCGCACGGCTCACCTTATATGGTCCCGATAAAACCGAAATAGACTCCTGGACCTCATCCGACAAGCCACACCGCGTCGAACATCTTGCACCCGGCACCTACTCGTTGCGCGAAATGATGTCTCCGCGGACCTATGACCTTGCCGAGGAGATAACGTTTGAAATAAAGGATACGGGAGAAGTCCAATCCGTCGCGATGAAGGATGCGCCCATCGAGATCAAGGGGCAGGTCGACAAGCGTCAGGAACTTGTCCAACCTATCGAAAAGGGCCTGTTGGCTAACGGCGATGGTAAAAACCGTGCCGCGATGCAAACCAATACGGATGGGCTTTTCTCCTATACCATCGACGCTCGAAACGATTCAACTACCTGGGTTGATGAGTTTACAATTACCGATGATCTTGAGTGTGCCGAGGACGATACGGCGAGATTCGTCTCAATCGAAACCCCCGTCGCCATCGGCGACCTCAATGGTCTGTGCAACGTGTGGTATCGCACGACGCCGTTGGACTCGACAGACGTCGATGAGCCGGCAAACGCGACACTTGACGATGGGCACGAAAATCCTTGGCTTGAGTCCGACGAAGTAAGGGAAAGTCTGGGTGAGGATTGCCGCCTCGTCGATTACGACGGCTGGCACCTCTGGAAGGCGGATGTCTCGACCACGGAATCCACCACACTCGAGGCGAAAGAACTCAACCTTGCGTCCAATACCGTCGTAACGGGCATTCGCATTGAATACGATGCGGTAGCCGCCGGCTTTACGACTCGAAGCGATGCGGATTCTTGGACCCGCGATGATCTCAAAGATGAGCACGACGACCTTGACGATGCCAAAGCAATCCTTGGCACAGACGCTCGGGGCGCAATCGTGCACATGCAGGCGACGTCGGCTTATACACCCCAAACCGCACTCACCAACAGCGCACGCGTCGATCTTTGCCGCAACGGCGGCGGCGATAAACTTGAGTCACATGACGAGGACCGTGTCATTCAACGCTGTACCCTACCGCAGGACCTACCGGCAACAGGATCAGTTCCCATCGCCGCTTGCATCACCGCGCTCCTGACCTCGGGTGCCGCAGCCCTATGGTTCGCTCGCCTTAGGTCGACCCCAAAGAAGCGCTAGCGCGATGAAAAAGCGGGCGAGCCATCCCCCTGGCTCGCCCGCTTTCAATCATGTAAATCGCCGTATCTACTCTGCAGACGAAGATCCACCATCAACGATTGCCTGCTCGGACTCAGGAATCCCATCGGCACCCGTACTCTGTTCTTGCTCCACCTCTTCGCTGATTGCGGAGGCGGGGGTCGAGCCCTTTGCACCCACGATGTAGGCAGCCCCAAATCCTAACGCAATGGCAATCAAGGTCAAAATCACGTAGACAGGCCAATGGCGCTTAATATACGAAAACACGTTGACTCCTTAGAGCTCCGTCTACGAACGGCGGATAACCTCGGTCACGACCTCGGATACCGTGGCAATGTTCGTCGGGTTGACATTGTGGGGCAGGTCGTCCTCGGTACGAGCGCAAGCCAGACGCGTGCCGTCCACGCCGGCGATGGTGAGGGCTCGGCGGCTCGCCTCGAGCGCGGCATAGGCATCGGTCTTGGCATAGGGCATCTCGAGCGCGCCACAATCGACATGGAACGACTTGCACACCTTGCTGACCAGGTTCATGATGCGGCGATCGCCCTTGAGCAGCTGCTGTTCGCCCTCAACCGTCACCACCGAAAGCCTACCGGCGCCGACGGATTCAAGATTGATGAAGAATACGCCGCGGAGCTTATCGCGATGCGAAGCCAAGAAGGCCTTCATGCCGGCGCCATCACAATCCGAGGCGCCCGTTGCCACAAACCAGATATCGTGACCGAGCAGCTCATCATCGCCCATAGAGGCGACAACCGAGAGCATATCTTCGGAAGAAGCGCCATCGGAAGACGTAGCGCCGCCCTTCCAGCCATCGTTATCGTCCTCGAAGTTATCCCACGAACCGATACCGCGACCGGACTTCTTGGCATCGTAATCGTCTTCGACGCCCAGCCAATCACTCATGCTGTCCTGCTCGTTTTTCCTTTTACGACCGAACAGGCCACCCAGGCCGCGTTTGCGAGACTTGGGTGCCGCTGGGGCGGGAGCCGAAATGGTCTCGATCGGCTGCGCGCCCGACGCAACGGGCATAGAAGGCGCAACGGGTGCCGATGTGGGTTCGGGACCCTGGGCAGTAGCAAAGGGGTCGTTGACCTGGGCAGAGGGATCGGGAAGGTCGAACAGCGACGTGCGAGACGCAACGTTTGCCTGCTTCATAGACGGCAGCGACGGATCGGGGACCGAAGCCAGCGGAGACGAGGAAGGTGCAGGCGACGGTGCCGACGCCGGATCGGGAACATTCATCTGCGGACGCGGCGATGCCTGGGAGGAAATCTGGGCCATAAGGGAATCGACCGTTTCGTCCTGGGTGGGAGCGACATTGGCAACCGTGGCACCGGAACCACTCGGGGTCGGCATGGTGAAAATCTGCGTGGAGTAAGGCCTCGACTCATCCGTCTCGGGAGTCTCGGAAACCGCAGGCACTTCCTCCTGCTCGACCTCGGTCGAATCACCTTGATCGGCTGCCGCGTATTGCTCTTCGTCAGAGTTGGCCTCGACGGACTCGTCCTCGGCGGCATCTTGGATTTCAGCAGCATCAATGGGCTCGTCATCGTCTGCCGTGTCGCCCTGCTCATCGGAAACAGGAAGGGACTCGGCAATTGCGGTGCCTTGCTTTTCAAACGTTATCGTGGAATCGAACTGCGCGGCATCAAACGACATGGTGCTATCGACGTGCTGCTGAGCCTCGAAAGACGTTGTTGCCTCAACAACATCCGCTGACGTCGGTTGCTGGGACTCAAAGGACGTCGTAGCTTCGGCAGCGTCGACGGGCCCGGACTGCATAGCCTCGTTCTGCTCAAACTCTTGCGCCGCGCGCTCACGTGCCGCCTCGGTTGCCTGCTGCTGAGCGATAGCCTCCTGCTCGGCGGCCTCGCGTGCGGCAGCGCGCTTCTCCTCGAAATCGTCGACAAATTTCCTGCCCTTTGCAAGCGCACCCTTAAAGAAGCTGGAAGCGCTGGCGCCAATCGAAGAGAACGCGGATGCAATATCGGCATGGGGCGTTGCCGCGGGAATCTCGGCAGAGAAATCAGTATCGCTCTCGTAAGACACGCGCCTCGGCTGTTCAACGTAATCGTCGTCAGACTCGTCCGCAACGTCTTGCGCCGGCGCGGCGGGAGCCAAAATGTCCAGTCCTGCCGCGGGATCGATCGCAGACACCGCCTCGGGCTCGGCAACGGCAGCGGTAACCGCGGCAGACTCATCATCCGCAGTGACAACGGGCGCAGGCTCGGGCTCAAACGTCGGCTCCTCGCCCTCCTCGTAATCGAGCGTGCAGGACTCGGGAAGCATTCCGAGCGCACGGATGGCATCCGAACCAAAGCGGATGTTGCCGGCGGCGTTGCGATAGAGCTTGGGCTCGGGCTCGGCCGCGGCAGGCT
>OCPP01001188.1_pt1 | contig 14875 bp, 10 predicted proteins | sample 1538211 | NCBI WGS metagenome assembly OCPP01 (sample SAMEA2580193, study PRJEB22360) | human gut metagenome | biome: human gut; feature: human-associated habitat; material: faeces | place: Denmark | collected 2008/2010
ATATTTTCTAAATTACTAAAATTAATATTCCCTACAAAAATTTAGTTTTATTTTAATATTTCTTTTTATATCTTTTGTAACTCTTCATGTGATATACCAATCTTATTTTTAAATATTTCATTATCTATTCTTGAAACAACAACTTTATCTGGTTTTATTTTATCAATTATACTTTTTAATTTATTAACCTACTCTTCATTATCGTTATATCCCTTTATAATAGTAATTTCAAATATAATGTGTTCATTATACTGATTTTTATATAATTATACCATTTTATATTCTTTTTATAACTTTATAATCATAAAATACTTATGTAATAATAAGTAGAGAGGTTTAAAATGTTTTATAATAATTCTTTATTTCCATTACTTTTATCAACTATAGCAGGTTTATCTACACTTGTAGGTGCTATAATAATATTTTTTACCCAAAGTAAAAATGAAAAATTTTTAACCTTTGCTTTAGGTTTTTCAGCTGGAGTAATGATTGCTGTGTCTTTTATGGATTTATTTCCTACTGCTGAAAGTTCTATATCAAAATATCATGGAAATACACCGGGTATATTATGGTCAATTTTTTTCATGCTAATTGGTGCAATAATAGCATATTTAATAGACCTTTTAATTCCTGAAAGCACACCAAATCATGATATTAAATATGATAATAACTTTGATATTTTTAGAGTTGGTTTAGTTTCAACAATTGCTTTGATGATACATAACTTTCCTGAAGGTATAGCAACATTTGTTTCAAGTTATCAAGATACTTCCCTTGGCATTACAGTTACTATAGCTATTGCACTTCATAACATTCCAGAAGGTATAGCTATTGCAATGCCAATATATTTTGCTACCAAAAGCAGATATAAGGCCATAAAATATGCCTTCTTATCTGGTATGGCTGAACCCCTTGGTGCATTAATTGCATTTTTATGTTTAAAGCCTTTCATTAATGACCTTATATTAGGAATTATTTTTGCTGTTGTTTGTGGAATAATGCTATATATATCACTTGCTGAACTTATTCCATCTTCTCAAAAATATGGATATTCAAAAATTGCATTAATATCTACATTTTTAGGATTTTGCATGATGCCCTTAACTCATATTTTTACATCAATTTAATATTATCTTGAATAACTTTAATTTTTTTTATTAAAATAATAATATAAAATTAATTTTGGAGGATTATATGATTTTTTTAAGCTCAATTGCATTAATAGGAATTGTATATACCTTAATTGAAATTGCATATGATTTTTTAAATGATATTACAATTTCCTAAAAAAACTGCCATCTAAATTAATCTAATAAATAGATTAATTTAGATGGCATAGTTATTATAAATTAAATACTTTTAATACATCTTTTGAATTTTTAGTTGTTTTTAAATTTTCTATTGCTTCAACATCACCTAATGCTTGAGCTATATTTGATAATATTTCTAAATGCTCCTCTCCCTTTGTTGCAATAACAATTAATAAATATATTCCATATAAATATCACTAATTACTTAATGACAAATTTGAATATAAAATATAAAATATAAAATAGCAATCTCACAATACAACTGTAAGATTGCTGCTTTACATTACTCATCTAAACACTTATAAATTGCCTTAGCTACCCCATCATTATTATTAGTATCTGTAATATATTTAGCTATTTCTTTAATTTCTGGAATTGCATTTTCCATAGCATAAGAATTTTCAAATTCAATAAACATTGAATAATCATTAAAACTATCCCCAAGAATAATTACTTCATTTTTATCTATTCCCATTTTTTTAATTGCTTTAGCTAATATTAATCCCTTTTGAGCTTCAATATCACTTATTTCAATATCATTAGAAAAAGTTGATGCAACTGCTAAATCTGATGTGTTTTCTTTAATTTTATTCTTTAATTCTGCTATTAATTTTTCATCATTATCAAAAGTAATAATTTTTAAAATTTCTATATCTGTTTCTATAATTTCAAAAATATCATCTAAAAATTTCATTCCTCTTTCTACATGAAATTTATTAACAAACTCAATTACTTCTTCTTCATTCATCTTTGGATTAAACAATTTAAATCTTTCTATAACAGCTTTTTTATCACTTTCTTTATTAGTCATATATGCTCCATTAGTTGTCATTAATTGAATACATAATCCTGCTTCATTTAATATATCAAATACTATTTTTACACTTTGTTTATTCATATAGACATTTTCAATTACATTACCATTTATATCTCTATATTCTGCACCATTACTTAATATACATTCACATTTTAAATTGCATTCTTCTAAATATGGCTTTACTGTATCATAATCTCTTCCTGTTACGATTGTAAAATGCCTTCCCATTTCTTGTGCTTTTCTTATAGCTTTTAAATTTTCTTCAGATATCATATGATCATCATTTAATAAAGTTCCATCCATATCACTTGCTATTAATTTTATCATATTTTATTCGCCCACTCCTTATCCTTAATGTTATTTTATATTATTTATTATACCAAACTTTATTATATAAGATATAAATAATAAAGTTAAATTTATTAAGTAACATAAAAAATGGACCACATATTATAAATAAAATGCAATCCATTTTCTTAATTAATTACTAAAGTTCTTCACCATTAGTTTCTATTACTTTTTTATACCAATAGAAACTCTTCTTTTTACTTCTATTTAAAGTACCATTTCCTTCATTATCTTTATCGACATAAATAAATCCATATCTCTTTTTCATTTCTCCAGTTGATGCCGATACTAAATCTATACATCCCCATGGAGTATATCCTATTAAATCAACTCCATCTGCAATTGCTTCTTTCATTGCTTTAACATGTTCACTTAAATACTCAATTCTATAATCATCATTTATAGTTCCATCTTCTTCCGGAGTATCTATAGCACCTAATCCATTTTCAACTATGAATAATGGCTTTTGATATCTATCATATAATTGATTTGACGTTATTCTTAATCCAAGTGGATCAATTTGCCATCCCCATTCTGATACATTTAAATATGGATTCTTTACAGTTTTAAAGGCATTCCCTGAAGTTTTTCCATTAATTATTTCTGGATCAACACTTGCACATCTACTTGAATAATAACTAAATCCAATAAAGTCTACAGTATTACTCTTTAATATTTCTTCATCCTTTTCACCAAATACAAGCTCAATTCCATTTTCTCTTAAGAATCTCTTTGCATAACCAGGATATTCTCCTCTTGATTGAACATCTATAAAGAATAAATTTTCCCTTTCCTTATCCATAGCTTTTTGCACATCTTCTGGATTGCAACTATATGCATAAGTTGCTCCAGCAGCAAGCATACATCCTATCATAGCTCCTGGAATTATTTCATGTGCCATTTTAGTTGCTAATGCACTTGCTATAAGTTCATGATGAGCTGATTGATACTTAATTTGAAGTTCATTATCCCCTTCTTCAAATCTAACACCAGCCCCCATAAATGGTAGGTGTAATATCATATTAATTTCATTAAATGTCATCCAATACTTAACTTTATCCTTATATCTTGTGAAGATAGCCTTACAATAATTTAAATAGAAATCTACAAATTTACGATTTTTCCACCCACCAAACTTTTCGATAATTCCAATTGGAGTATCAAAATGGCATATTGTAACTACTGGTTCTATTCCATGTTTAATCATTTCATCAAACATTTCATCATAAAATTTTAATCCATCTTCATTTGGAATTTCTTCATCTCCTTTAGGGAATATTCTTGACCAAGCAATTGATATTCTTAAACATTTAAATCCCATCTCTGCAAATAATGCTATATCCTCTCTAAATCTATGATAAAAATCTATAGACTCATGTGATGGATAATACTCTCCTTCAATAGGTCTTAAAATATCAATTTTACCTTCCATAACTTTTCTTCTATTTTCTCCAGCTGGACAAAGATCAACAGTTGTTAATCCTTTTCCCCCTTCTTTGTATCCACCTTCACATTGGTTTGCAGCTAAAGCTCCTCCCCACAGAAAATCTTTTGGAAATTTATTAAAATTATTATTCATAACTATCTCCTCTTTTATTTACTAAAGTATTGTAATCAATGTTTCTCCTGTATTAACTGATTTAATGTCCTTTGGTACTATTTCTAAATATTCCATAGTATTTGTGATAATAACAGGTGTAATTAATTCATAACCTTCATTTTTTATAGCATTCATATCAAATTCAACTAAAGTATCTCCAACTTTAACCTTATCTCCATCTTTAACATGTGCAGTAAAATGCTTACCATCTAATTGAACTGTATCCATACCAATATGAATCAAAATTTCAGCTCCATCTTCTGATTTTAATCCAATTGCATGCTTTGTTTTAAATATCATTTGAACTGTACCGTTTATTGGTGATACTACCTTTCCTTCTGTTGGATTAATAGCAATACCTTTCCCCATCATTTCTGATGCAAATGTTTCATCCTTAACTTCATTTAAAGGAACTATATTTCCTTTTAATGGGCTAGCAATAGTAATTTTATTCATTAATGGTGCTTTATCTACTGAAACTTCTCCTAAAGATTCATCTTCTATTTGATCATCTTCATTTGCATGATCTTCAAATCCAATTATCCAAGTTAAAGCAAATGCAGATACAAATGCTATAGCGCAACCAATTAATGCATGAACAATATTCATTGGATTTTCCCCTATAAATATAGCAATAGATGCTAATCCTGGTGCTCCTGATGAATAACGAACAACTCCCATAAGTCCAATATATAATCCAGCTAAAGCTCCTCCTGAACAAACAGCTATAAGAGGTTTTTTAAGCTTCATTGTAACACCATACATCGCTGGTTCTGTAATTCCAAGCAATGCAGTAAGTCCTGCTGATCCTGCTAATTGTTTTAAATCTCTATTTTTAGTTTTTAAAGAAACACATAAAACTGCGCCACCTTGAGCTATATTAGATACAAGCATGCCTGGTCCTAAAACATTTTCTGATCCCTTTAATGCTAAATCATTAAATGATAATGGGAAAAATGCATAATGCATACCAACTAAAACAAGCAATGGAGATACTCCACCAATTATCATTGGTATTGACCAAGGTGCAACATTATTTATAGATGTTACAATATCAGCTAAACCTTCGCCTAAAACTGATCCTATAGGCCCTAAAGCTATTAAAGCTAATGGCCCCATAACCAATATAGTAATTAAAGGTTTTGAGAAAAATTTAATTGGTTTTGGTGATATTTTATCTGCAAAATTTTCAACATATGCCATTACCCAAACAACTAGTATAATCGGAATAACTGAAGATGTATAACTTACTAACTTAACAGGTAATCCAAATAAAGTTACAGCTTCTTTTGCATTTACTAAAGCTGTCCAGTTCGGATGAATCATTATTCCTCCCATCAACATCCCCATAAATGGATTACACTTAAATTTAACTGCTGCAGTATATCCAAGTGCTACTGGGAATAAGAAAAATATTGCATCTGCCATAAAGCTTAATATATAGTAAGTTTGACTTTCTTTAGACATTAATCCAAAAGTAGTTAATAATACTAAAACAGCCTTTAACATTCCAGCTGCCGTAAGTGGTGGTAATATTGGAGTAAAAGTACCTGAAATTATATCAAATATCTTATCCAATCCTTTCTTATCACCATCATTTTTAGAACTAGAACTTTGGAAATTACCAATCTTTAATAACTCCTTATATACACTAGCAACATCACTACCTATAATTATTTGATATTGGGCTCCTTTATCTACAACACCCATAACACCTTTTGTTTTCTTTATTGCTTCTGTATTCGCTTTTGATAAATCTTTAAGATTAAATCTTAATCTTGTTGCACAATGTGTTAAATTCGATATATTTTCTTGTCCACCGATATTTTTTAATATTTCTTTTGCTAAATTTTCATAATTCATAGCTTAATTCCTCGCTTTCAATATTTTAATTTTCTAAAATTTAAAATTTTGAAGAATTAAGGTTTTGCCTAGCCTAACCTAGTAACAATCCTATGAAACTTCTAAGGTTATATTAATTTTCCTAATCATCACCTCCACAATTTAATTATCAGCTAATAAAAAATTATATAAAAAACCTAAACTAACTTTTAAAATTAAAACTACAGATATGATTACTTCTAGCATTCTACTTCAAATAAAATGATAAATACCTTAATAAATTATTCTAATGAATTATCATATCTACTGCTTAATTTTAATTATTAATTTAGGTTTTGCCTGATCGAATCAGTAACAATCCTAATGGAAAGTATTAAAATTATATTTAATTTTAACAATTTTCATGTACTACTCTATCTGTATGTATTATTAAATATAACATTTCTTCTTTAGTTAATTGAGTACAATATTTTTGCTTTATAAATCCCTCAATTCTTTTTACACACTCATAAGAATTTGGATACTTAAGTTTTATCATGTCAAATAAATCATTATCATTATCTTCATAATATCTTCCACTAGATAGTCTTTGAGTAAAGAATTTTAAATGAGTAATAAATCTGTAATAATTAATCGACTCTTCATCAAATTCAATATTAAAATGATACTTTACCACCTTTAATATTTCTTCAATTAATTTAATCATATCTACTATTTCTGGCATTTCTTGATCAAGTTCACCATTTAAAATATGCATTGCTATTGATGCTGCTTCATCTTCTGGTAACTCAAAATTTAAATTCTCCTCAATAATCTTTAATGCATGGATTCCAATTTCAAATTCAACTTTATGAAGTCTCTTAATATCCCAAAGCATTGCATTCTTTATTTCTAAGTTTTTTTCTGCTCTACTAATTGCAAAACTAATATGATCTGTAAGTGTTAAATAAATATTTTCATTTAACTTTATACCCAACTTATTTTCTGCATATTTTATTATATTTTCTGCAACTTCTAAATACTTTGCTGGAATATCATTCACTAAAGTAAGCAACTTTTCATTTATACTTTTATTTTCTAAGACGAATATTTTTTCTATTTTACTCTCATCAATCTCATCGCCTTTTTTCTTTTGGAAAGCTATACCCCTTCCCATAACAACTGCTTCTTCACTATTTTCACTTATAATTGTCACAACATTGTTATTTAATACTTTATTTATGATCATATCAGTATAATCTCCTCATTTTTATATTCACTAATTTAAGATATTAAACTTAATTAAAGTTATACAAAAAACCTAAATCAATATCAAATAATACATATAATCATCATATAAAAATAATTAATATACATATATTTGGTATCAATTTAGGTTTTGCCTGCTTACTCAGTAACAATCCCAAAATGGACTCCACTATTAACTTATTTTAAGTTTATCAACAAATGTAAACATTGTCAATATATTTTTAATTTAATTCTACTGTTAAATTTGAATCATTATCTGAGTCATCTTTTTCATTGATAATAAACTCAACTACATTTTTGCCATATGGTAAACAAAATTGTATAAATGGCCCTATTGCTAACATTGAAATAATTGTCCCTATTCCAATCTTTCCACCAAGAATAAATCCAACAATTAAAAATGTTGCATCAAATGCTATTCTAACCCATCTATATTGAAAATTTAATTTATCTTTTATTATAAATGGAATAATGTCATTAGGAGCTACTCCTATATCACTTTCAGACATTATAGAAAATCCTGCTGAAATTATAAAGCATCCCGCTAAAACTATTAACATCTTTATTAAAATATTAGCAGATTCAATTGGAAAATAAGATACTAACTTAACATTTAAATCAATTATAGGTCCTACTCCAACAACACATATTAATGTTCCAATTTTTATACGCTTCATATCAGTTAATAATATTATTATAAATAATGCTATTAATATTATCATATTTGCTACACCAGGTGTAACTTCTGTGCTTCCTGAAATCATTTGTACTATTGAAAATTCTTTTAATCCCGTTTTATTTAGAACCGTTGCCAATCCTTGAGTAAAAACAGTAAATGGATCAGATCCTATGCTTGTCTGCAAAAATACTGCAACTCCAAATTGAATTATACTCATTCCAATAAAGAATAATACTAATCTTTTTACTAATCTACTTACTTCTTTCAATTTTTTCACCCTTTACTATTATTTTTCTTCAACTAAGTGTTCTGACTATATTATTTTATTTAAGTGTGCAATTATTATTTTATATAACACTCCCTATTTTGTCAAAACCTTACTTTAATTTAATAAATAAAGTAAGATATTCCTCTACTTAGTAATATCAATTTTATAGTTTTAAATTTTAAAATTCATAAATATTACTCCCCTTATCACTTCAAAAACTTCATATTTTTCTACACATTAAAAAACCCCATTTAATCTTATACTTTAATATAAATGGGATTATTGCTTTACTTATTTAGAATATATAATTTAAAACTTCAAAGTTTAGTCTACTACAGCAGGATTTTTACTTTATTTTTACCTTATTTATTTAAAATACATTCATCCATATATTCTTTAATATACTCTTTTGAATAATATATATTATCTTTTAAATTAATAAAATTATTATCTTTTATTGATTCACTATTATCTAATACTCTTACCCTTATAGTCGCCCATGCTCTCTCTCCTATATTTAACTCCCTAATATTCCATATTATCTTTTTAGCAATATTGCTAATTTCTCCTTTTGAAACTTCTATTTCTTTTATAGCCTTTCCATCCCCAATCACATCCATAATTTCAATATCTTTTGCTTTGTCTGGCCCATTATTAATAATACTTATTTCATATTCTGTTATTTCACCAATTTTTGCTTGGTTATTATAACTTGACTTTGTAACACTTAAATTACAAATCCTTGCATCAATTTTAATCATTCCTATTGCAGCCTCTTCATAATAATTTCCTTCTCTTTTTTCCATACTTTTTGAAATTGAATGAGAATATCCTGTAATATATAAATTTAAATTATTATCTATAGCCATTGCTAATGCAAAATCACTTATATTCTTTCTTAAAAACTTTCCAACTAATAATGATTTTCTTTTTTCTTTACTTGGATCTATTTTTATAAAAAAAGAATTATATCCATCTTTAACCCAACCATTATCATAACCTTCTACAGGAAAATCTGTAGATGTTGTAAATCCACATATATATGCATATCCATTAGAATCTATCTTTATATCTGAACATACATCACTTCCATTCCCCCCTAAATATGTTCCATATATCAGACCATTATCTCCACATAATTTTGTATCAAGCTTAATAAAAAATCCTGACCCTTCTATTGCATAAATATTTTTTTGAAATGCATTTTCACTTATAGGAAAATCTTCTCTTGAATTAGTTGTTCCTGTTATATATACATTTTCTTCTAAATCAACAGCAATTCCATATCCTGCTTCTTCACCATTCCCACATAATAATGAAGAATATAATACTCCCTCTTCTCCATCTTTTTCTAAATCAAATTTAGTTATAAAAGCACTACTTAGCCCCCCTGTAACTTTAGTTTTATATGAATTTTCTGTTACAGGAAAATCTGAAGATTGAGTAATACCAGTAATATAAACGTAATTATTTTGATCTATTGCTAAAGCTGAAAAATTAGTAGAATCATTTCCTCCAAAGTATGTTCCATATAATAATGCTTCTTTTCCTTTTTTAGATATATCTAATTTTAATAAAAACCCAACATCTACAGATTCGCAATTAAATTTCTTATATCCATTTTCAGTTATAGGAAATCCTAAACTTGAATTTGTTAAGCCACATACATATACATTTTTATTTTTATCTATAGCTACTGAATAAGCATAATCATATAAGTTTCCCCCTAAATATGTTCCATAAATAAAACTATTTAAACCAACTTTAGAAGTATCTATCTTAATTAAAAAACCAGTACTATTTCCACCTGGATAATTAGATGCATATGATTTTTCTGTTATTGGAAATTCATACTCTGAATTTGTTGAACCTACTATATATGCATTTTCTTCATCATCTACAGCAATTCCTACTCCTTCATCATTTTTTTCTCCACCTATATATGCTGCATATTTCAAGGCAGATTGTCCTTTTTTACTGCTATCTATTTTTACTAAAAATGCACTATAGTCCTTAGCCTCTAAAATATTTTTATGTGGCTTTTTATTCGGATACTTTTGGCCCCCTATTTCTCCAGTAATATAAATACACTTATTTTCATCTACAGCTATTGAATTTCCTCTATCAACTACAAAAGTATAATTAAACTTTTCAAATACTATTGGTAATGTAATTTTTAAATTTTTTTCATTTTCATAGTTTTGTATACAAAACTTTACCTTGCCTTCTTCATTTATTTCAAAGTTTCCTGTTACTTCACAACTGCAATCTTCCTGAGTTACCCTTGGATTTAATATTTTTAATATATTTTCTTTAATATTAATATTTATATTTCCTTCTTCATCTAAATATATATTACTGGCACCTTGAAAATTTAATAATATTTTATCTAAGCTTTTCTTGGAGCTTACTTGAAACTCCCACTTTATTGTCCCTTCACTTTCATAATATAATATATCTATTCCTTTATATATTTCTTTATAAAGTAATTTTTCATATAATGGTATGGAACATTTCCAATTCAAACTATTTTCTCCCTTAAAATAATTCAATCTACAGTTGAATTCATTTTTTCCTATTATTTGAGGAGACTTATTTCCATTTTCAAAACTTACCCTTAAAATATTTATTCCATATTTACTATATTTTTTATCTTCTTCATTTAATATTAAGCTATTTTCTAGTTCTTTTAACTCTTGTATTTTTTCATTACTCCTAAAGGATAATATTATTTCATTATCATTAAAAAATGTTGTACATTCCTTTTTATTTAATGCAAACTGTACCTTTTCATCATGTTGCCCAATATTTTTTTCAAATATTAATGGCAAACTATTTAATACATTTGATATTTTTATATTGTTCATTATCCCTCAATTCCTTTACTAATAAATTTGCTATATATTAAACTTATGTATATTAATTTTTATTTATCACCATATTGCCTTATATATATTTTTAAAGATTGTAAAAGGTTATTAAGATAAAAAAATTATAATATTAACTTTTTATATTGTGCAAATATTAGCATGCTTTGTATTTCTTAATGTTTCATAGTTAGTTGATTTTATATATATTATTCTGTTATATCAAAATGTTGTTGGTTATACCTTAATATATTAACAACATTTTGATATAACAGAATCATCTACTAATAAAACTATTCTTATATACCTTCCTATTCCTAACTTAATTTAATTACATTTCACAAACATTTTATAAAAATTAAATTCCATAAAAAAAGATTACCATTACGATAATCTCTCTTTTCATTAATTACTTCTTATATTCAATAGGGGCTCCACCAGTAGTTAATTACTATTGATTACAACATACTACTCTTGTTTACTATCATCAAGTGCTATCCATCTCCCACTTATAGAAGATGGGAGAATTTCGCACATTAAAATTAAATCCACTTCTCCTTCTTCACCATTATCCCCGCTTCTTACAGATACAGTTTTATTATCTTCTTCCTTTTCACCAATAATAATCATATAAGGAACTCTTTTATTTCTAGCTTCTCTTATTTTATATCCTATCTTTTCAGTACGCGAATCTATTTCAACTCTTATACCTGCTTCCTCTAAATTTATCTTAATTTTCTCAGCATAATTTTCAAACTTATCAGAAATAAGCAAATTTTTAACTTTAACTGGAGCAAGCCATGTTGGGAATTTATCAGCAAAATTTTCAATTAATATTCCAATAAATCTTTCAATACTTCCAAATATAACTCTATGAATAACTATTAGTCTATGTTTTTCACCATCACTTCCAATATACTCTTATACTCTAATTCAAATCTTTGAAACAATTGAAAATCTAGCTGAATAGTTCCACATTGCCATGTTCTTCCTAAACTATCTTCAAGATGAAAATCTATTTTAGGCCAATAAAATGCTCCATTGCCTTCATTTATTTAATTTCTGATTTTATTTGATCAGGTAACATAAATATATGATCATCATCTTGGGTAAATGCTCTTACTCTCATAAGTCCATGCAATACACCTTAAAACTCATGTCTATGAACTCTTCTAAGTTCACCAACTATCATAGGTAAATCTCTATACTAGTGTGTTTCTATTTTATAAATTTAAATATTCTTTTAAAATATCCTTGTTATCAAATGCCACACCATAAATTCTTTGAAGCATCTTATTTTTTTCACTTCCGTTTTCTTCCTACTTAAGTATTCTTTAAAACTTAATTAATATTACCACTTTTATATTTTTTTACAATATATTATCCATCACCATATTCTTTATTATACATAATTTTGAAATTTATATTAGGATACTTTTTAATAAATTGACTAATTACATAATAACAACTTGGACACGGCTCCCATTTACTATATAAAACTAACTCACCTTCACTTGGTATCTTTCCTAAACCTATAAGATTATTTATTTCTTCAATTATCTTTTTTTCACTATCATTAACTCTATTATATCCAATTCCCAATTTCCCAACTTTATTAACCTTACAACTTTCAAACTTCTCTTTTCCTGGTGGTATTAATAAACAACTATTTTTAATATCATTTTTTCCACTAACAGCCCTAAATTCTCTTCCATTAAATATTGCAATTGCTATATTAACAGAATCCTGAATTGTACTACTTTGATTTATTTTAAAAATACCATTTTCCTCTTCTTTTATAAGATACCTATCCATATTTTTAATTAATCTTCTCATTCTTGGAATATAACTATTTATATGCTGATGATATTCAACACTTCCCTTTTGCGCCATTACATAATCAAAACTTATTTTTTTTGGCATTTCAATAAATACACTTTTTGTTTGATTAAACTCATCATATTCCTCATAAATATTTTTATTATTAAAAAGAATCATTTTTTTTAGCAACTCTATATCCTTTGAATAAATATATTCCTTATTAATTTCTCTTTCTAATTCTTCTAATCTAACTTTCCCTTCTTTATTAATTTTTTTTGATATATATTGTTTAGTTTTTTCTATTATTTTTAATATATGCTCAACATCATCTTGAGCACTTGGAGTTCTATCATATTCAACTCTATTAATATTAAGTACTTTTATGTTGCTTATTTTTTCACATAAAATTTTATGTTCTTCTTCAAATATCATAATATTATTTATGTACATTATAAAATCATTAACATCATTCACCTTATAAGTAATAATTTTTTCATTAATCACTTTATAAATTTCATTAAATAATTTATCAGTTATATTAAAATTTTTTACAAAAAACTCTTTAAAGTCCTCATAATCTGATATTTTAATATTATACCCTTCTTTGTTTAAAGCCTTATTTAAATCTCTAATATCACAAATTTTAACTCTTTTATTTTTATTACTTTTTACTTTCATATTTTCCTTTAATTTGATACCATTTTCATATTTTCTATATCATATAATAATTACATTACTGTATTATACTATTATATAATATAAATTCATCAATTTTTCTTATGTAAATTTACAAATTTCAACTTTTTAATAGAGTAAATATATATTTTTTTACTTATAATACATAGTATTATAAGCTAATTATTTTTGTTCCTATTAATATAATTAAAAAAAATAAAATATAAAGCCTCTTTATTCATTAATATATTTCTCATAAGTCAACAGCCCACTACCCTAAAGGGATAGGGACTTGGGATGAAAGTCCCTAGTCTCTTCTCTGAAAGTAGTATTGCATAGTCTTCGGGCGAATGTGATGGTTGAATAGCCTAAGTATATCGGAATGTGCTTTGCACAGCGAATATACTACGTTACTGGAGAATATATAGACACCTTAGAATGTTTCCCAAGTTCTAAGCTCTGTGGTAAGCGATTAAACATCTCTGATGGCAGGAGAAGTGTTGCTTGTATACAAAACCTCTGGATAACATTGGCGAAGGGAGCTTACCGCCTTCGGGCGAGATTAATTTAAAAGGAATGACTTTTATGGTTTATGTTAAAAGTATAGATGGAAAGGCTCTTATGCCTACATCTAATGCAAAAGCTAGAAAGCTACTTAAACAAAAGAAGGCTAAAGTTGTAAGTTTAAGACCTTTTGTGGTTAAGCTAACATACAAAACTAAAACTGAATATACACAAAAACTAAATTTGGGTGTAGATAGTGGATATTCTAATATCGGTTTTAGCGTCATAGACGCAAAACAAGAATATATTGCTGGAGAAGTTAAACTTCTTGAAGGAATGAAAAAAAGATTATTAGAAAAAGCTTCATATAGAAGAATTAGACGAAGTAGATTAAGATATAGAAAAGCTAGATGGAATAATAGAGTTAAGTCTAAGAAAAAAGGCTGGTTAGCTCCATCTTTAAAGCACAAACTGGATACTCACATTAAATTTATAGATTATTTAAAAAATATACTTCCAATAGGGAAAATTACTATTGAAGTTGCTAATTTCGATATTCAAAAGATGAAAGATGATTTGATTTCTGGTATTGATTATCAAAATGGGGATATGTTTGGTTTTTGGAATGTGAGAGAATTTGTCCTTCACAGGGACGGTCATAAGTGTCAAAATCCAAACTGCAAACATAAAGATAAGAAAGAGCAGATATTAAAAGTTCATCACATTAGATACCGAAGCGAAGGCGGTAGTGATAGACCTGAAAACTTAATTACACTTTGTAGCAAATGCCATACTCCCGCCAATCATAAGAAAGGAAAATTTCTTTATGATTGGTGCGTGAATGGTAAAAAAGTTAGAGGTTTTAAAGATGCTACATTTATGAGTATGATTAGATG
>OCPP01001200.1_pt1 | contig 14787 bp, 15 predicted proteins | sample 1538211 | NCBI WGS metagenome assembly OCPP01 (sample SAMEA2580193, study PRJEB22360) | human gut metagenome | biome: human gut; feature: human-associated habitat; material: faeces | place: Denmark | collected 2008/2010
CAGAATATCTCTATGGCAAACTGTTAGAGGATGCGGATATCGGTGTGGGCGAAGATTACAGTAAAGAAAATTCTACGATTATAAGAGTCAATGAAAGCGTAAGCTGGTGGAGCAGTAAGAGCATAGCATTACAACTGTCGGGTGGGAAATGTCCTGCACCGCCAACAGCAAGTACGGCATCAAAGAGCTCTCCACTATCTTTGATAGCGGAATGCTCCTGCCGTACCTTTGCCAGAGGGGTGTTCTGGCTATAGTCGATTCACTCGACCATGGACAGAATATCTCTATGGCAAACTGTTAGAGGATGCGGATATCGGTGTGGGCGAAGAGTAAAAATATCATACAAACAAGATTGTGGCTTCAAACATATGTTAGAACAAACTACGTATAATAACCAGGAATGTTAGCGACAGAATAACAACAAACGGCTTTCCATGGAAAATATTTACTATTTTCCACGCTGGAATGTAAGTATTAAAAGAGAGGTTCAGCCGTCGGCAGACTCGATTTTCAAACAGTCCACACCGGTGTTTCCCGATATGAACTGTTTAAATTATGATTATATCAGTCTATATCATAGCCTATCATGGTACTGTCATTGATAAGCAGATAATAATAACCGTTCCCAGTATGTCGGTATTCCTTGGAAAATCCCGCTATCATGTCACCATTTTCCCGCGGTTCACACCAAAGTGTCCCGTCATAACCACAAAAGTCAAACCTATAACTTGAATATTTTTCCTTTTTCTTCATGGCTTCCTTGAAGCAATCCATCGCCATACTGCCGCAATATTTCTCAATCGTTGACAGCCTAATGCACTTGCCGTCAATGGTTGTTCCTGTGGTAATATGGTTCTCGTAAAGAGACTTTGTCAAATCTGCATCTGCAATTCTGCGTAACCAACTGTTTGTATGGGTGGCGAGCTTAGCAAGTTTCTGGTATTTGAGAATCATTTTCTTTTCTGCCTCTTCTTCATTTTCAGTGGTCGGATAATAGACTTTCTCAATGCTTGACCAGGCATTGAAAACATAACCTCGTTTGCGTTTACCTTTTGCAATAATGCCAATCACTCCCTCTCCGTCACTGCGGTTAATGAACAACTTTCTACGTTCTCCACTAATTCTGACATACAATGATGTGGGGTTCTTTACATTGCGAAGATACTCTTCTGCCGGATGAATCTTTTGTACTTCCATATCTATAAATATTAAAATTAATCATTTCCCTTTTGTGAAATCGTGACAATTTCAAAGGGCTTCAAATTTTCACGCTCCTGGCACTGTGAGACATTGAAGATAAGACAAGTAAATGGTTGCAGATTTGTATGGAATACCCAAATCTCTGATTTGCGGAAGGTTGCCATACCAATCTGAGGCACATTAGAGAATCGGTACTTGACGTTCGGACATTCACAGTAATTTTGCGATGAAAATCTGATAAGCCGTGAATTGTCAGCATACAAAAAGCTTATGAAATATGCTTTTAGCAATTATAAAAGGTGAATTTAGATTCAACTACAAAGGGGATTATCCCACTTGTCTATCAAATATTTAGGAAGTTATCTTTCATTCATCTAATGTCCACACGTATAAATGTCCACACGTGTACATATATACACCTATACAAGTGGACTTATATACACGTTTACATATATTCATGTATTCACGTCTATATGAATACATGGATACAAAAAGCCACCACCAAATCATAAGACCTGATGATGGCCAAAGCAATATAAGACAATATCAATTGACGTAGGCATAGCTTACGTTGAAGCAGGTGTCAGAAACTCTTGCAGTCGTTATGACCATTGACCTGTCAGAGTTCGTAAAACAATATTCAAGTGTTGCCTCATTTGCCGGGGTAATCAGAGAATAATGGACTTTCAAATACTCTATGACCAGACGGCTATTGACTATCAGCTCTGTATCTATTACTGAATACAATGCTCCATTTGAAGCGTAAAAGCTATAGAGGATACCCTCATTACCTTTGCCAGTTGTGTAAGTGAGCTGAATAGAACTGGATATTGTAGTCTCCGATGCAAGACCATATCGCTTCATTGAAAAGTCCATGTAGTTCTTTACATCATCAATGGATGAACCTTCTATGTGATATGGCTCCGTCCATACTTTCAGTTCCGGTTGAAGACCTTCAGCGTCATCCAAAATGTCGTCTTTACCACAAGAAGTTAATACCAATTGTACTGCCATTATAAATACTACAATAGCAAATGAGAAGTATTTATTCACATTCATAATATTTTGATTGTTATTGACTTGACTATATCTGTGTATTCACGTGTACGTGTAAACATGTATATATTGCTACATGTACACATATCCACACGTACACATGGATACATGTATACACGTTTACATTACATCATTGATGTTTTTGGACTTGACCTTCCGAGCCTTGCCATGCTTCGCCTCGTATGCCTCGATGCCCTGTTTCATCACATACTCCATAAAGGCACGTATGGTGAAACCCTCCTTGTAAGCTATTGCCTGTACCTTATCTACAAGTTCCCTGGAGCAGATAAAAGAGAAATGTCGCCAGGAATTGTCCGGTTGCTCTTTACGTTCTGCCTTGAATGACCGTTTTTCCTGTTTTGGGATTGGCTTGGTTTCAGGTATCTGTTCAGCTGTTTTATTGTCAGGACTGATAACGGCACTGCCCAGAATATTGCTAAGCAGAATGTCCATATTGTTTTTTGCCATAGTTATTACTGGTTACGTGAAAGAATTTCCTCCGTAAGTGCAAGATAATCCTTTGCACCGTTGGAATTTGAATCATACTCGAATATACTTTTGCCACTACCGGCTGATTCCGCCAAAGCGATATTCTCACGAATGCGGGTATTCATGGTGATACTTTCGTAACGTTCCTTTACAGCCTGTTCCACAACTTTGTTCAGTTTGCGATGATTGAATCTGGCGATGAACACACCGCCCAGGCGAAGCGACGGCTTGACCCGTTGCAAGGTGGTGACAAATGCGTCCAGCATCCTCATGCCTTTCAACGGAAGCAGCTCCGGTGTCATCGGTACGATGATCTCATCAGCGGCAATAAAAGCATTGGTAGTGACAATACCAAGAGAAGGTGGACAGTCAATCAGGATATAGTCATAGTCCTTCCTGACAGGTTCAAGAAGATTGCTAAGCAACCGCTCTCTTGCCAACAGGTTGGTCAAGGCTATTTCCGCACTTGCCATTTCAAGGGAAGACGGAACAATGGCAAGATTCTCCCGGATATGCTTCACAGGCAAAGGGACACCGTTTACCAGTGAGTCAAATATGCTCATCTCAATTTCATCCTCATTAGGTATGAAATACAGTGTCAGGTTTGCCTGCCCGTCAAGGTCTACAAGCAAAACTTTCTTGCCTTTCATTGCCATACAAGCCCCGATAGAGGCGGTTGAAGTTGTCTTTGATACGCCACCTTTGTGGTTGGCGAAAGTAATGATTTTCTGTGCCATACTATTTGTTTTTATGTTTATATGTTTCAATGTATTCTTGTATTCCTGTTTACACGTGTACTTGTCCACATGTATCAATGTACACAAAGGTAAGTGTATGATATGTAAGCATCTTCCAACGTCTCCTGACAGTTTAAAGGTGTCAGGGAAAGTGTTACGTTATAAAAGGGAACGTACCATTTTAAACGGGGCACAAAGCTTTCTCATGCCCCTGTAGTTATACTTATTCGAATGTGAACGGATGGATGTAGAAATAGGTCTCTTCGCTCTCGTATCCATAGCTATTGATAAAGTCCACCATTTCTTTTTCACTGCGGTCTCCCTGTCCAATACCGGTCTTTGATGTCCATTCCTTGATGGCATCCCCAATGGTGTCAAAAACATTTTCACACGCATCCTCAAAAGGTTCGCCGTATGAACTCACACAACATTCTTCAGGAAAGAAATCACCCTCGTCGTGGGTATAAAATAAATCGCAACCGCATTCACAGCATCTATATGAAATGCTCAATTCATCACCCAATATCCGGTTTATTTCAAAGAAGAGTTCGTTACAGGCATCCCATGCGGTTTCTGTCTCAAATGAAAGAAGGAAATAATCATTCTCTTCGTCTTCTTCATATTCAGCCCAATAGATATGTCCTCTAACACTGATTTGCTTTTTCTCATAGTCAATGCCGTAATGCTCGGCAAGCTTGAACAGCCTTATATCCTTACTGTCCACTTCCATGTCCTGAAAGGTAGTCCACAGGTTATTTACTGCCTCACGTGTCCCTGTGACCTTGTAGGTCGTTGTCGCTAAATTTGCCATATCATTGAATTTTAAAATATTACCACTCCGTATAATAACTCTGGTCGTTGTTTTCGCATTCCTCAGCCCATTCTTCATCGGTGAAGTCACTGTGCAGACATTCATCACTGCAATAGTAGGCTACTCCCATGTCAGCACAATACCCGGCACGCATCAGTCTGCCACACTCTGAACATCTTCTGCAAGCCCTGTCTGTGTTCCACCAAAAGTCAGTGAAAGACTCGGCTATGACATCCTCACTGGTGTTCTCGTCCCACTTGTCAATGTAGAACTCTGCAAAACTGTTCAACTCCGGCTCTGTGTAGAGCATCTTTTCAGTACCGCTAACAGCCTTGGTCAGTCGGCTCAGGATTGATTGGATTGTTGTCATAATATCATCTGTTTTTTTCTTCCCTCTCGTAGATCAACTACTTCGGGAACACATATAAATTTTGTTGCACCAAGAAGGTGTCGGGGATGTCTCTGCAAGGTTTTGCACCAAAATACTACCCGCAGGTGTGGAGATTTTGCGGCAAAGCAAAGCCCTGACCTTGCTGATGACAAGACCGGACATTTACCTTCGCAACGGAATTTATGCCAGTTCCCCGAAGTCGGTGTATGAGGAACGAATCTCGGCAAGGAGAAGTATAAGCATAAAAAAAGCGACCCGAAGGCCGCTCTATTGGAGAGAGGAAAGGCTTTACTTGCCCTTCCTGGAGTTTTTCTCCTGAGCTGCAGGAGTTTCCTCCTTTTCAACAGCTTCATAGAACCTGGTGGCTACAAATGCCACTCTGTTGTGCTTGACACCGTCGGCATCCTGCCATTCCTCCGGCTTGAAATAGCCTTCAACCGTGAGAAGTGCTCCTTTGACAAGGCGGTCAAAGGATGTTGTATTCTCATTCTTGCGCCATGCCTCGACGTTTATGAAAGCGGAAGTGCGGGTTGTTTCCTCGCCTGATTTCTCAGTGCGGCTGATTGCCAAAGGGAAACGTGCAACGCTTGCGGTTGAGAACTGATGGATGCTTGCATCCTTACCTACAAAACCAGAAACTACGAAAGAATTTTCCATTTTCTTCATGACATTGAAATTTTAGAAGTGAAACATTTATTTTTTACGTTGCCATCAAAGTTGGCAAGGATAGCAGTCAGGCAAGTAATTACCGGATTATTTCACCGTCAGGCGGGAAAAGTTTTCCGAAAAGCTGCAGCTGGAAAAGTTTTTGAAAAAAATCAGGGAATAAGGCTTTGGTACTTGCAGTATGCGCCTTGCACTAACTTCGCAACAGGAAAAAGTAAGTGTCACGGCTTCGTCCAAAATGAGAAATGCAGGGAATGGCCTGATATTCTTGTGTGCTGGTCATGGTAAAGGATACTGCCCCATATTCAGACTCGACAGGTTTTACAGTTCCATGGTAAGAAATACTGACATGATAAGGGCGATAGTTCCAGTACTCCACCATGAACTTGGCATGGTATAGCAAGAGAAATACGGAACTCCGCATTCTGCATAAAAAGGTCTTAACACGGAAGCTATTCAAGAGGATGGAAGCCAGAGGTGAAGCACAACAAGGCTGATGCCACTCATGTAAGTGATGAAAAGGTACAAAATCAGCAAGGAGAAAAAGAAAGGCAATGCCTATCAGTCAAAGAGCGGACTTCTGTCCTACTCTGGCTTACTGCAAGTTTAAAGTTTAGATTTACCCATGTATATATACATGTATCTTAAACTCAATTGACTTGATTGATTCAGCCTACAATAGGAAAGTATAATCATTTTTCTTTATTGAAGGACTTCCAGGTGTACAATACTTTGGTTAAATAACATTTATGAGGATAAATATCTGATGATTTTCCGTACAAAAGCACCACAATTAGAAATATTTGTGGTATATTTGTACGGATTAAGATGGCAAGCAATGAAGAAATTAAATTCGTACATATCATCAGCTGACATGAAAGAGAAAGGACGTACCGCTTATTACAAGATGTTGGAAAGTGTGCGTCAAGGTGAACTTGTGCAGGTCCGGCGAGGACTGTATGCCAACATTGACCAACTTTCAGACAGCATGATTGACATAGATGCGATTATTCCTGGCGGCATTCTTTGCCTATGGTCTGCTTGGAGTATACATCACCTTTCTACTTCTATGCCACAAGCTTTTCATGTCGCCATAAAAAGGGATCGAAAGGTAGTAACACCCTCATATCCCCCAATAGAGCTTCATCATTATACGGCTTCTATTTTGGAAATCGGAGTAATCAAAATGAACGTAGAGAATTACAATATCAGAATCTATGATATAGAAAGGTGTGTATGCGATGCCATTAAGTTCCGAAATAAGGTAGGTATGGATGTATGCTCAGAAATCATTGATAACTATCTTAGCAAACCGGAACGGAATATCAGTAAACTATTGGATTATGCCCGGAAGCTCCGCGTGGGAACAATCCTCGAAAATTATCTGCAAATCAAATTATGAGTAAAGAACAAAATAAGAATTACGGAAAGTCAATCAGAGCAAAGCTCCTGAATGTTGCTAAAAAAGAAAATATATTCTATCAGACGATACTGACACGATATTTTCAGGAACGATTGTTATACAGAATGTCACAAACACGTTATCGTAGCAATTTCTACCTTAAAGGTGGAGCACTCATGTATGCCTATGAACGGTTTGCCGCACGTCCTACATTGGATATTGATTTTCTTGGTAACAATATAAGCAATGAAGGTACTTCAATAATAGCAGCATTCAAGGAAATATGTTCCGTACCCTTTGAAGAAGATGGAGTGGTATTTGACGTTGAGCACATCACCGCCCAAAATATCACTGAGTTCAAAGATTATCATGGAATACGCCTAAGTATACCGGTAATGATGGATTCAATCGCACAAGTACTGACAATGGATATTGGTTTTGGCGATGTGGTTACACCTTCACCTGTCAATCTGGATTTCCCAATATTGTTGGAGCATCTGCCTTGTGCAAATATCCTGGCATATTCTCTGGAAACCGTTATTGCTGAAAAGATGCATGCCATAATAGACCTTGCCGATCAGAGCAGTCGTATGAAAGATTATTATGACCTGCATAGAATACTAAAGGAGGAAGAATATGACACAGAGGTTCTACAGGAAGCGATAATACGTACATTCGAGAACCGGCACACACCTTACGATGCGAATACGATGTTCTTCCGAAATGATTTTGGTATTAATCAGCAAATGGAAGTAAGATGGAAAGCTTTCATGCGTAAAATCACGAAGACTAATGATATTGCCTTCTCAGAAGTTGTAGCATTCATACAGGAAACACTACGCCCATATTGGGAAAACATACCGCATGAATAATACAGACTATAACATATATGAATTTCCTGAATGCGAATCCATAGTCATTTCTGGAGATATTCACGGGGATTTTAATCTTCTCGTGAATAAAATGTGTGTGCAATACAGAATGGAAAATACTCTTATGATAGTAGCTGGAGACTGTGGATTTGGATTTCAAAACAAAGGCTATTATGAGAATATTGTCAAAAGGAATGCCAAGCGTATGAATGCGGCGAACAATTGGATTCTTTTCGTTAGAGGGAACCACGATAATCCTGCCTATTTCGATGGCAAGACATTCAGACATAAAAGATTCATAGCCATCCCGGACTATTCAATTGTAAAAGCATGTGGGCATACATTGCTCTGCATAGGTGGAGCTATATCCATTGACCGCTCATACAGGCTGAACGCTTGGGAACAAATCCAAAAGAAACGCCATCAGCCGAGTTTGGATATGGATAAAGAAATATACGAGCCAAACTATTATTGGTCCAACGAGAAACCTGTATTCAATACTGAATTGCTTGGAAAAATAATGTCAGAGCAGTCTATCGACACTGTTATAACTCATACATCACCGTCATTCTGTGAGTTACAAAACAAGAATGGTCTTTCCGAATGGGGCAGTAATGATGCACAACTATTGGCTGATGTACAGCAGGAGCGGCAAACTATGGATTCCATCTATCACTTACTCAAAGAAAGCCAAACTGTTACCCACTGGTGCTATGGGCATTTTCATCAGAGTTGGCATAGCAACATCGAAGAAATCCTATTCAAAATGCTCGATATTATGGAGTTCTACGAAATAAAAAACATTGCCATAATGAGGTAAATTCTTAAGAGCTATCCAACAGAATATATGATTTCAGCAAGGGAAAAAGATAAGTAAAGCCCTCCATCTGTAAGAATGCTGTTCTGGTTGATGAAGGGCTTACTATAAGTTTAAAGTTTAGATTTACCCATGTATATATACATGTATTTTAAACTCAACTTACTTGATTGATTCAACCTGACAACAAGATAAACCATTAAGTTTACAAGTTTAATGTAACTCATATATGTATATATGAATTGATAAACTTATTGGTAAACTTCACCCTTGATACAAGAAGATGAACCTCTTTTCTCTTTGTTGAAAAATTTGAATTGTATATTGATTTCAACCTTATGCTGAATGGACATGCCGTGCGTATTTCAGAAATTCTATACAACCAGCATATACGTGAATGTCTCTTTCTCCTTGCTGAAATTGTTGGTGGTGGAATCACACCTGATGAAGTCTTGGGAAATATATTCAATACATTCTTCGGGAGAAAGTGTGATGAAACTTTCATCAAAGAAGGAATAGCGTCATGACGAGGTTTTGATGCCCAACATCCATCATCGTGACGTTCACAAAATATCATGTCATTTTTATTGCAGTTTTAATAAATACATGATTTACAATGCGTTTCACACTACTAAGCAACTAAGTAGCCATTATTCCAACCGTAAACAAAAGTTAAATGCGTTAAAGTGACCATGTGAAAGAAAGTATACTATCTGAAAATATCGCTCTTGAACCGTTTAAAGCATAACTATCTGATAATCAGATATAGTTAAAAACTGCATCGGCAAGTAACTATCTGACTATCAATGAGTTAGATTGGTTATAATCGATTAATATGGCGCTCTTTACGGGGCGCCTTTTTTGTTGCTCGAGTATCGTTGATAATCGTTGCTAAGCCTTTTTACGCCATTTTTTGTACCTCCTGTGTACCTCACAAGCCCAAAGTCGGGTTTACTGTCTGCCAGATGGTGGACAACCTGGAACGCCTTGGAACGCTGTGGTACGCAATGAAACAGATTTGGCGAACTAAAGAGATAATTAAAATGGCTAGTAACATTGAAATTCAAAAGAAATGCGAGTGGTGTGGCACCATTTTTACCGCCCACAAGATCACTACCGCATACTGTTCACACAGGTGCGCAAACCTCGCATACAAAGATCGAGTTAGAAAAAAACGAATTCAAGAATTCCACTTGAAACACGATGCAGAATTAAAACCTAATTCTGAAAAAGAGTTCTTAACCCCTACTGAAGTTGCCGCATTTTTAGGTGTAGGCCGTACCTCAATTTATCGGTATATCAAAAACGCGAAAATTAAAGCGGTCAGATTTGATGGGAAAACTCTTGTACGGCGTTCGGATATTGATAAGATGTTCGACTACATTATTGCTTCCAATAATGAGAATAAGCCCAAAGAGAAAACTCCAATATCAGATTTCTACACCACAGCTGAAGTTAAGGAAAAGTATGGCGTAAAGGATTCCTGGATATTCCATATCGCTAAGGAACATAATATCCCACGAACCTTTCACCGTGGTAAAACCTATTGGAGCAAAAAGCATATTGATGACTACTTTGCAAAGAAAGCTCCCGATCCTGAGATCAAGGAATGGTACAGCACGCAAGACATGCAGGAGAAGTTCGGCATGACGCTGACGGCCATATATTCTTTTGTATCAAAGAATGCCATTCCCAAAAAGAAAGTCGGCATCATGGTGTACTACTCCAAAAAGCATGTGGACATTGCCAAAGGTCTCATAGCTCCTGAAGAGCCCAAATACTACACCATTGCCGAAGCGATGGAACGATTTAATCTGACACGAGACCAACTCTACCATTATGTGAAATACCATAATATTCCCCGTATCAAAGTCGGTAAATATACCAAGATCCTGCGGGCAGAGCTGGACAAGTTCTTTGAGCCTCCAAAGATAGAATGAGCTGAAAGTTATTTTCCGGTGATAAATACCACCATTAGAACACCTATTTTATTTGCAACAAAACAAGTATTAATCAAAAAACAATATAGCTATGACACTTACATGCACCAACGTAACACTGAGACAAAAGCCATTGCGTAACGACCGCATATCCCTTTATCTGGATTATTATCCGGCCATCCGCAATCCTTACACGATGAAGATGAGTCGCCGGGAATTCCTCGGCATTTACATCTATGCCAAGCCCAAGAATGAGCAGCAAAGAATGTTCAATCAGGATATGCTGAACAAGGCAGAGGCAATCCGCTGTATCCGTGTCCAGTCGCTTATCAATGAAGAATTCGGGTTCCTGGACAAGAACAAGCAAAAGGTAGATTTCCTCGCCTACTTCCGGACAAAGGCACGGGAAAAATATGAGAAATGGGATTGTGTTTACAACCACTTTGAGAAATTTGTCGGCGGCAAATGTACCTTTGGCGATGTCACCGTGGAACTGTGCGAGAAGTTCAGGGATTACCTGCTCAAATGCAAACAGATTAATCACCCCAATGCTTATATCTCACGCAATTCGGCAGCTGGTTATTATTCGACGTTCCGTGCCTTATTGAAAATAGCCTATAAAGAGAAGATGTTGCGTGAGAACTTGAACGACTTTCTAGAAAAAATCGAATGGAAAGAGGTCAAGAAAGAGTATCTGACACTTGATGAAGTCAAGAAACTGGCAGCTACGCCATGCAAGATTCCTGTCTTAAAACAGGCATCCCTGTTTGCCTGTATGACCGGCCTCCGTATCAGTGATATTCTGAAGCTGGACTGGCGTGATTTTGAGGTCGGCCCAGATCAAGGCTACTACATCCGTATCTGCACCGAAAAGACAGAAACCGAGGCCACCCCTCCCATCAGTCAGGAGGCACTGGAGTTGTGTGGCGAATGGGGTACTGGAAAAGTTTTCAAAGGCTTAACCCGCTCCATGACTCATCATCCTTTGAAACAATGGATTGCCGAAGCCGGAATCAGAAAACACATAACCTTCCACTGCTTTAGGCACTCGTATGCGGTCATCCAGATCTCTTTAGGCACAGACATTTACACAGTATCGAAGATGCTAACACATAAGAATGTCACCACCACTCAAATCTATGCTGATTTAGTCAATTCAAAGAAGAGAGAGACGGCGAACAAGATTTCATTAAAGTAGGAAGAAACTTGTAGTAGACTGAAAAATCCATTTTCTTTGCATAAAGTACCAGTCCATTTTTATCATTAAAACAAAGAGATATGGCAAATATTACATTCAAGAAGCTTGTAGAGCAAGAATATGCTAAGTTTCGAACAGATGTGAAAGAGATTTTTTCCATAGCTGTCATTGAGACTTTTGGAAATCCGGATCATCAAGAAGAAATTATTCCGGATATTGATATAAACCTATCCTTATACAATCCTCAATGTGAAGCGCTGGCTGTATATGTTGATGGGGAAAAAGTCGGAGGTGCCGTTGTCAAGATTGACTCTCAAGCGGGAATCAATTGGTTGGATCTGTTTTATGTTTATCCTGATAAACATGGACAGGGACTTGGACTTCAAATATGGAAAGGTCTGGAAAAAAGATACCCCAATACCAAAGCTTGGCGTCTGATAACTCCCTATTTTGAGAAGCGCAATATCCATTTTTACGTAAACAAATGTGGCTTTAAAATTGTCGAATTCTTTAATAAAGCGCATCGAGATCCTTCCATACCATCAGGTAGAAGTGATTTTCATGATGAATATTTTATATTCGAAAAAGTAATGGACTAAATCCAAAGTGAATTATAACACCTATTACAAGGCTGTTCCCATCATGTTAAATCTGTGTCAGGTTAATCAAATCTGATGCAGATTTTTATTTTAAAACATGACAGAGTCTTCAAACCGACATTTTTCGGTAAAAAACAAGAAATTTACAATCTGCTGAATATTAGCTATGTAATGTGATGACATCTGATGAAATCTATTGTCAAAAGGCCATAGTAGGCCAATACTATTGATTTTTTGAAAAAATAATCCTATATATTTGTAGCTGAACAATTAGCAAATATCATCATGAATCAGAAAAAAGCAGAATATATAGCACTTTATTCCTTGGTGTTTGGAGTCATTCTAGTCTTTGGTATTTTAATCCGCCAATTTGTTTTATCAAAAGGTATTGATGACTTCAGTAGTACAGTTGCATTTTTTGCAACAGTTATTGTATTGACAGCACTATATGCCAGTTTGCAGATAACTTTCAATCAGTTTCTGCTACCACGCATAGAAACTTTTCTATTTCGTTTCTCTGCTTTTCAAAAGATGAAAGATAACAATGACGCCGTTTCTGTTTCGGAAAACCTTACAATCGAAGACTCAAGCCAGGCTACTCCCAATGTCATTGACCCTGCTCCTACCACTGAAGAAACAATCTCTGAACTTTCAGAATATGAAGTTATGCGAACCAATGCTATCGCAGAAAAGAATCATGCTATTCAAACCAAATTGGAAAAGGTTCTCAACTATACGAAGCAAACAATGGTTGCCTATATGAGTGAAGAAGACCTCAACCGTCTATGTGCATACATTACAGAATATAGTACAGGCGATACCTTACAAAAGATATCGCCTTTAAAAGTTGACTCACAGCTTAAAAGCATTGATATAATGCATTTTGGTTGGAATATTGGCAAGGCTTTTGGCAGAAAGCGTATTCATACTGCCACCTTCATTAAGAATGTCTTTGCTCAAGTCCTCTGTGACTTGGAAATTTCAACCATTGAGCGTAAAATGTCACACACAGAATCAAAGAATTTCATCAAGTTAAATGGGAAAATAGTATAATATTTCATACTCATACTTAACCAATATCTTTTAAGACTAATTGAATTTAATTTTATTATTGATTATACAATAAAATACAAGTAATAATGGCAAATAAATTTATGAAAGTGAAATCAATTTATACTTTACCAAGGATTGTATTTTTTAATTGTTACATATTACTCTTAAGTTTCATTTCTTTATTCGTTTGTATGCAGAACAAGCTTTAGCTAACTTAATAAGATCTATAGGATACTTCTCTTTATCGCCAAATTGTTTGGCTCTTTTAGCATATGATGGATAATCATTTAAATGAAAGAAGTCTATAGTGGCCTTGCCTAATTCTGTACTAGCGTTCTTATCAATAATTACCTTATCTTCATTAGTATATTTAATATGCATATCAGGATCGTTGAAATAGGGATGAACAATTTTAAATCTATTCTGTTCATACCTTCTTATCACGGGAGATTCTATAGTGTCTCCAGCATTTTTTATATACATATTACAAACAGCACAAGATGTAAGTAGATTTTTGGGTTCATAGCAAAACTCAGGATGCAATTGTTTAGGTACAATATGATCCAACTGAGCCCCTCCTGTGATAAAATCTTCACAATAAGCGCATCTATTATTTTGCTGTATTAATGTATATTCACTGATACTATTTTTTATATCTTTTGTAGTGTTGTCAGCTTTTTCCCAACCTTTTTGCCCTCCATTTGCTCTAACATAAGGAATAAGGATTGTTGACACATGCTGCCATTCGTTACGATTATATCTATATGGTTTATTTAGCTTCAACATATTTCTTTGCTTGATTAAGAATTTCCAATAAAGGGTCATCTCCTGGAAGTATAAATTCAGAAAGTCTATTAACCATTCGTTTAATTTCGTTTATATTATCACTCCCTTCAGATATCATATTATATAAGGTCATAATATCTGTTTCAAAAGCATGATTTCTCGTATTACATACCCCAAAGACTCTATATAGAATATCATCAACAGACCAACAAAAAGTATTTAGATTTTCTGCAATATTTTCCAACTTTCCATTAGATTTCTCCAATGCTATTATTGTTGAATTATTTTCTTGTAAATCAGTAAGGATAAAATGAGAATGTGTAGCTAATACAAAATGACAACTATTATATTGGCCAAAAATTTCTTTTAGCCATCCGATGTAATTGATTTGCCAATTTGGATGAGCACTATTTTCGGGTTCATCTATAATTACTAAACTATCTTCCTGAATAGCAGAAAGAATTCCAATAAATTGACATAACAAATTTGTTTCTCCAGAACTACTATCCATAAAATTATAATTCTCATAATTCTTATAAACCCTGATACTAGGAAATGTTAAAATATCCAGTTTAGATAATAAATCTATTGCTTCAGCATCATATATTATTTCATCATCATTAATAATGTCATATTCAAGAACATATCTTCTTCTCCTAAAGTTTTTAACAGCAATTTTACGTAAAAAATCAGTTATAATTTTAATTTTATCAGGTTGTTCTTTTACCTTTAGGAAAAAGGTCTTTCCCCATATATCGGTTTCTCGTAAT
>OCPP01001206.1_pt1 | contig 14743 bp, 18 predicted proteins | sample 1538211 | NCBI WGS metagenome assembly OCPP01 (sample SAMEA2580193, study PRJEB22360) | human gut metagenome | biome: human gut; feature: human-associated habitat; material: faeces | place: Denmark | collected 2008/2010
TAATAACTGCAAACTTTAGCATTGAATCATCAATGCTATCATAAAAATTCACTTTCGTCATATAATGCTCTCTATACTTTCTTATTTATTTTGCACAAAAAAGCTTGTATTTTAGCCATTTGTGCAATGATTAACTAAGTTACAAACAATGATAAGCATTCATTAATGGGCGAATACTGTGTCATTTCAGATACAATACACATCGTATTCCAGTTAGAAAGGTACACGAAATAAAACGTCATCCTTTTTATGAAGGCGAATCTGTGTCCCATTCTTCCCTATGGCTGCTAACCTCTCATGTCTAACAGGATCATCTTTCAAAAGAAGAGTCCTAAATTCCTTCGTCCAGCCTACCCATAGCGGGGTGCCGCTTCTGCTCCTTATCAGGGTCTTGCCCTATAAAAAATGTCTTAGTGGCTTCGCTCTGCTTTTTCATTGCCAGAGAGCACTCCTGTAATCCAGCGCCAATTGAATCCTTGGCGGACGTTATCTGTTACAGTATGTGCTTTTATTTATTAGGCTGCTTCCGGTCTGATAATGTCTTTTCGGAACTTCTCCTCATCAAAGTCACAGCCTGTTTGTAATACTACGTAGAATACTCTGATTGCTTTACATGCAACTGCTATCTTGGCCTGCATTCCACCAAGTGGATTCTTGGTTCGGTTCCTGTAATAAAGGAATACATCCTGAAATGCCGGATTCCAGGTCATCAGTGCTTTTGCTGATTCGTACATTGTTCTTCGTAGTTTTCGTCTGCCCCTCTTACTGATTCTTGGCTGACCTTTCTTTTTACCAGAGCTCTTCTTGACTATCTCTAGTCCAGCAAGCTTCTGTATCTGTTTAGGATCGGTAAAACGTCCGATATCACCAACCTCTGCTATAAAGCCAATCACAGTACTCATCCCTACTCCTTTAATGGCGAGCAGTTTCTCCACATTTGGTACTTCTTTTACTTTTTCTTCCAGATATTCATCTAATCTTTTTAGCTGTTCTGCTTTTAGGATGTAGTCATTTACAAGAACCCATATCTCGAGTCTTGCAGCTTCACCGGCTTCCAATCCCACACTATTCTGTGCAGCTTCTACCAGGGTCTGAGCCCTCTTTATTCCTGCCGCACGCACCTTTGCATCACGCCATATCTGATTGATTCCACCTGCACCGATTTTAAGGATATCTTGTGGAAGTGGAGCTTCTCTAAGAAGCATCAGTCCACTGGTTGAATCCCAATCGGCATAACACTCAAAATACTCTGGAAAGAACTTCTGAAGCCATCCCTGTATCTGATTTGACAGACGTACATGCTGCTTCATGATCTGATCTCTGCAAACAGAGGCTTCTCTGATTTCTGCATATACACCGCTTGGAAGATAAGAAGTTGAAAATCTTCCATCTTTCACAAGCAACGCTATTGTCTTTGGATCCTTTAAGTCACTCTTTTCAGGGCTGTTATCATCCAGTTCCATACTTCTGTTTACTGTAAACGGATTAACAGTTACAAGCTGAACATCATGGTCTTGCAAGAGCTTCTGAAAAGTAAGCCAGTAGCAGCCGGTAGGCTCACAGCCAACAATCACCTTTTTCATTTCGGTTTTATTCATGATTTCCTCTGTCCATCGAAGAAAAGTAAGGAAACCCATTCCGGTATTGCTAAACTTAAATACTCTTCTGGAAAGCTCAAAACCTCTCCAGTCAAATGCTCTGCAGAAGTGAGTCTGTGATCCAACATCCACTCCAACAATTAAAGTGTCACTTGTTACTTGCTTTAGTCTGTCATTCTGTGTTAAATTCATTTTGAACCTCCGGTGTTTTGATTGTTTTGTTTACATCCGCCAAGATGCAACTCAATCATACCTTGAGGTTCTTTTTTATTCAATTGACATTATTTCTGAATTACAGGAATGCTCCTTATTAAATTTCCTCTAATTATCATTATTGTTCCCACAAATAGAGCCAAACTAGAGCCATTCGATAAAACAAATGCCGGAAACCCGCATAAATACAGGCTTTCGGCATTTTAATCCGTTATTCAAACTCGCAAAGTTTGGTTTGATTCTGGTTGTTTTAATATGGTTATCTATACTGTTTTGTATTGATAATATGTGTCTTTTCCACACATTATTTTTCGTTTCACATATTTTTAGTACCATTCCAGTACCATTGCATTTTTTCATTATTGTGTGCAGTTCTGGTGGTTTGCAGGTTGGTTTGCTATTCACAGAATAATATTCTGTCGGTTTGCTTGTCCACCTATGGAAATTATAATCTGCAACCGCTAATTCTGCAATAAGAAATTTTGTGGTACTAATGGATAGCATCATCCTTTTTCATATCATTCATCAATTTATCAAAATCACTTTCATATTATAGTTGGCAAAATAAACAGGATATTTTTGTTATGTAAACTAAAAAGGAAGTAGAGATTAAATCCCTACTTCCCAATCATACAGTTTTTCTTTATGATATTTCTGGATTTCTGTAACCATCTGATGTGATCACGCAGTTCTTCCCAGGAAACATCTTCCGGTGATTTGTGAAGAATATTTGTCAGATAATCCAGATAGGCACGAATGTAGGTACAATAGTTTCTTATTTTTTCTGAGAGAAAAAGTATCAAAAAGGTATCAAGACATAAAAAGACCTGAAATCATGTCTTTTTAACATGATTCCAAGCCTTGTAAAATATTTAGCATACTGTATTTTTCTATTCAGATACCATCTTAATTTGCACTATCTATGCTAACCGAAACAACAAAGTGCTTGACATTCACAAGTGTTTGCTGTTTACATGTCATTTTTTTGTTTTTTTAATTCTATACCCACCAGTACAACAGATAGCACAAACGCTGAAAAATCAGCAACAGGCCCCGCTAGCAATACTCCCATAATTCCGAAACGAAGCGGGAGCAGCAGGGTAAGCGGAATCAAGAAAAAGGTCTGCCTTGTTAATGCCAACAGAGCACCTCTTAACGATTTTCCTATTGCGGTAAAAAAGCTGGAAGAAAGCAACTGCACACCATTTACCAACACCATGAAAAGATAGGTACGCATGAACAAAACAGCAAATTCAAAATACAGCTTGTCCCCATCTCCGAATAGCGAAATGATAGATTGCGGGAAAAATTGAAATGCGATGAAAGCAATAGTGGAAACAACAAGGTTCCATTTTACCGCAAGCAGGTAAGCCTCCCGTACACGATGGTATTGCCCTGCCCCATAGTTGAAGCCGATAATCGGCTGTGTTCCCTGCGAGATTCCTACAACAATCGCAAGGATTATGGCATTTGTTTTCATAACGATTCCGCAACCAGCTAAGGGAATATCTGTTCCATATTTTGATAATGCGCCGTAATAAGTCAACGAATTGTACTGAATGATTTGAATCACGGTAACTGCAATCTGGTTTGAGCTGCTGCTGATTCCCATGCTGCAAATTTTCATGCTTTCTTTGATGTCCAATAAAAACGACTCTTTTTCAAAATGGATTGTTTGGAAACGCCATAGATAACGGAGTGCGAGTATGAAGGAAAAAATTTGCCCAATAACTGTTGCCCAAGCTGCGCCGGCAATTCCCCAATCGCAAACAAAAATAAAAATGGGGTCAAGAATGGTATTGATAATAGCTCCCACAACCATGCAGACCATTGAATACTTTGGTTTTCCATCTGCTCGAATCAAATTGCTCATACCATTCGTTACAATGAGAAACGGCATTCCAATCAATGTTATGCTGGCATACTGCTTTGCATATGGAAATACATCTGTCGTTGCCCCAAATGCCTTTAGGAGCAAGGACAGAAAAGTTTCTCCAACCAGCAAATAAATAATTCCGAAAATTCCCATCAGAACAATACCATTTCCCGCTGCTTTGGCGGCAGCTTTCGGCTCTTTGCGTCCAAGACAGAGGGAAACATGGGAAGCACTTCCAATTCCGACCAGTAGTGCAATGGCAAGGCAGATGGTAGAAAACGGGTAGGCAACATTGGTTGCTGCATTTCCCAAATAACCGACCCCTTGACCAATAAAAATCTGATCCACAATATTGTAGATTGAGCCGACAAGAGACGCCACAATACTGGGAACAGCAAAATTTTTCAACAGCTTTGAAATTTTTTCATAGCCCAGAGGATTTTCAGTCATTGAACTCCTCCCCCTTTCTCTCTATATGGAGTTCCGATGTGATATTTCTGCCCGCCTGTATTAAGAAATCCATAAAAAGGTTCTGCTCGGATTCGCTCATACCCTGCAATAAAAGAGCTTCTGTCTTTTCGCATACCGTCTGTACCTCATCAATTACAGACAGCGCACGTTCCGTAGGATACAGCTTACACGTCCGCTTATCCTTATCATTTGGGGAACGCATAATCATTCCCTGCTTTTCTAATGCCGCAACTGTCCGTACAATATTGCTCGGATGAACATAAAACATATCCATTAAAGAATCCTGTAAAATGCCGGGCGAACGACAGATTTTGATTAAGAACATATATTGACTGTTGTTGATTCCATAGGGGGCAAGTTGCTTGTCCAAATAGATTTTGTAAAATCGGTCTGTTACGGAAAGCCATTTTAATAGTTGCATAGATATATACCTCCAATCAGAACGTATTATACATCAATATGCGTGCGCACGCAACTACTTTTAACATTATATCTGCCGCTTTGTCCTCCTAAACACAAATCAATTCTACATCTATAATCTCTACTGCTCTGCTACGAATATTATTCATTTTCCCGACCCATTCAAGCTGATTTTCTGCCTTTCATCTATTGTTTCGACTGCTTCTCTCTGTCTTTCAGAAAGACCTTCAAATATATCCATACAAGCACTCCTTTCCAAAAATAACGGTTTCAAATCAAACTATATAACACATCTTATCAAACTACTTGTCCCATAATCTGTACTTGTTATTTGTCACCCATTGATTCTTCTTTATCCGGGACATACTCCATAATCTCACCATAATCCGTCCCTAATTTTTTACATATTTTATCTAAAATAGGCATAGCAACATATTCATTTTTCCCAAGCTTTGTCATGGTATTAGGTGCTATTTCTGCTTTTTTTCTCAAATCCGCTCTGCTCATTTCTTTTTCGGCTAATTTTATCCACAATCGCTTATATGATACTGCCATTGCTAATCCTCCATATAAAATTTCATCAAACAATTCTATATCACATCATACCATATATCTAATATTTTCTCAATATTTTTTCGCACGTTCTCGCGACTTTCTATACTTCCTTCAATAGCCAATATTTCGATTTGTGAATCAATATTTTTCTATCTAATACATAACTGGAAGAGACAGAGGAATTACCTTCCTCTGCCCCTATTCCACATCTTATCTTCTGCTTTATCTTTACCAGCATCTCTACCAACACTCTCATCATAAATTCTCTGGAATTCCTCATACATTTCGTCTCCATCCAGCTTTATCCCAAGCCTTTTCATTACATCCGAGAACAACCATATGCTCCCACTAACATCAGCAATATCAAATCCGAATATATCAGCCTTAACAGAATCACTAATATTCTCATAACCACCAAGCTCTGATATCCTCCTGACAATCCAGCCAGCTTTGTCCACAGACACTTTTTCTTCAGATTCCATAAATTCACTTTTACCTGTTACATCAGTAATATCTTCATCCCTTCTTGCCGTATTTACATCAGACGCATTACGAATATCTGGCATTACAGACGTATTGTTCTGATTATTGTCTGGATTCACTACCTCAACATTCGTCTCCGGCTCAACAGCCACATCTTTCTCTGACACAGCCTCCTTTTCCATCCCCGGTATAACAACATCCCTGTCTGCAACGATTTCTTCTTTCCCAGACACCACATAATAAGCTGTATACAAATCTTCTTTCACAATGCCATCAGCAAGCTGCAACTGCTTCTTAATCCCTCTTTTCTCCTGCTTCAATTTGTCCAGTTCTTTCTGCACTCCCACATGCCATATCTGGTACTCACGATACTGCTCCTCGTTCTTAATATTCCGTTTCCGACTAGAACTTTCTCTGTATATCTCCTTCTGTCTGTCCTCAATCTGCTGGATCTTTTCTTTCTGCTCACTTATGAAATCCACAAGCTCCACAACACTTTTGATGTCATTATTTACAAGCAGCAGATATTCGTCCTGTAACTGATGAAACCTTTTCAAATCCTCTGTATACTTTGCTCCACCAACCTCAAAACGCTTCTGCTCTACAATCCTTAATCTGTATAGCTTTGCATAAAATTTCTTCTGATATGGTGACAGCTTCACTCTGTGCAATCCCATGATATCCGACGAATAAAAGTAAGGCTTTGCCATCCAAGGCATATCCACATAATGCCGTAACATATCTTCTGAAAACATCTCGTCCAGCTTTGCCAGTTTATGATAATATCTAAATCCCGGTGCCTGCACCTCCATCCACGCATCTTTCTTGAATACATATCCCAGCCGTTTCATCAGATATTTAAAATGCTCTACATTCCCTGCTGCATACGCACACATCTTGGCATCTCTGAGAATTATCTCTTTCATTGACATTTCTCTTTCCCACTTGTCCCTGCTGATATTCTTAGGGTTCCTGCTGTACTCCGCCGGCATTATGGAAAGTCCAAGTTCATCACAATATTTATTTGTAATAGGCTGGAGATGATTCTTCCAGTTGCTTTTAGGTGAATTGTATTTCTTGCCAGTTGTCATACTGACACTATTCCAGATCAGATGTCCATGCATATGCTCCTTGTCAGTATGAACCGCATACACAGCCTCATAATCATCTCCCAGTAAATTCTTCGCAAAGTGCTCCAGCACATACATTGCCTGCTCTGCACTTACTTTTTCTTCCGGTGAAAATGATATGATCACATGATAGCCCTGCCTTTTACCCGTCTTATGAAAAATATTCTTTGTCTCTTCCATCTGCTCAAATGCTGTGTCCGCCAGGCAGTTAATACCGCCCACCAGTACACATTCTTCTGTCTTATCCGGGTTCTGGATATATTCCAAGGCATTCTTCAAGTGCGATGCCGGATTTCTGCCCTCTGATTCCTGTATATTTAAGATCTTTGTAATCGCCATACTTCCAGCACCTCCCCAAATGTTTTCTTTACATCATCCAGACTGTTCTGCAGCTTGTCAATGTCGCTGTAATACAACCTCCCATGTGAATTGCCAAGCTTTACCGCCTGATTAATATTATTTGCAATACCGGCAATAACACGGATTGCTCTTGCCCTGTCCTCAGGATAACTTGTATCTATATTGCCTCCTGTCCGGATTAATTCTCTTATATAGGCACTTGCTGTCATTCTCGTCCGTTTAAGTGCCGCTTTCAGAATATCCATATCTTTTTCTGACAGCTTCACCGATATCTTATAATCTTTCCTGTCAGACTTGTATCTTCTCTTTCCATCTGCCATACATTTCTCCCCTTTCGTAATTTTTCAATGCTGTATCAAACCAATCTCTTTTTATCTGTACCATTGCTTTTCATCCTTTCCAAAAGTTCTGCTTATAGGTTTTGCAAGATGCGGAAAAGGTCGGACCTTTTCCCGAAAAAATATAAACGCATCAGCGTTTACATAATTTTTCGTCTCGGCAGGAGCTCCTGCACCCTGTATATGATATGTGGTGGTTAATGTACCACCACGATTACTGATATGGTGGTTGAAGTTCCACCAGAGTTGTAAAGTGGTGGCACTTTTTGCCATCACTTTATTGTTTTGGTGGCATTTTCCGCCACCACTTTTCCATTTTGATGGCACTTTCCGCCACCATGACTTTTTTCACTCTGATTTGAGTGGTGGCGCTTTTTGCCGTCACTTTGCTGTTTTGACGGCGCTTTTTGCCCCCACTTTTGCATTTTGACGGCACTTTTTGCCCCCACACTAATGAAACTGCATCACCACATCCATAATAACGATTTCCTCTGCCATCATCCTGGTCTGTGTTCTTAGCTGTAACTGTTCCGTAAAGGAATTTGGATTCTTAGGCTTATGCTTTTTCAGCCACTTAGCTTCAATATCATCAAGCAGCTCATATGCTGTTTCATTGACTTCATTTGCTCTCTCTTCAAGCTCGCCGAACCTCACCAGGCTTTTATATCTCATTGGATATTCTTCCTTGATATATTTAATCCACATACGCCCATACTTTCCTGCATCTATATCTGCCTTTTCTGTTCCTGCAACAAGCACCGGATAAAAGATTCCATCCTTTTCTTCATACGGAATACCAAGCTTTTCAAATGTTGTTTTACTCATAATGATTACCGCCTTTCTCATCACTCTGCAGGATATCAAGCACATGCTTTAATGGAACCAGCAGTTCTTCAACTTCTATACCTCTGTCAGATTCATCTAACGTCTGTAATTCTTCCAGTATCGTATCAAGATGAACCTGTACTTTCTTTGCCACCTTTATTCCACCAACAACCTTGATTTCATGCTTCAGCAGACATTGGATGATATAATCCTGTTTTGAAAGTCCGCTGAGTGAAACCTTCACATTCAGCTCCTGTGCTTCCTCCGGTGACATACGAAACGCTACTACAACATTTCTCCATCTGTTCTTGGCATCCAGCCTTTTCTCGCTCATAATAATCTGCTCCTTCCGATATAAAACCTTTTACTTAAGTCCACATAACATCACATCCATACATAATGCAAAACTCTCGCCGGCATGATTCATAATGTTTCGCATCGCCATTATCAGACTGCCTTGTACTTATCAATACTTATAATCTTTTCCGCAGCCGCATCCATATCAATCATAGGTGCTGTTTCCTCTGTCTGCATGATTTCTACATCATCATCCTGTTCTTCACAATCCTCAAAGCTCGCATTGACAGCATCAAGTCTGTCCGCCATTGCCACCTGCTTTGATGGAAACAGATGCGAATAACGATATGTGATATCAATGCTTTCATGACCTACCCTGTCAGCTATTGCAACTGCGGAGAACCCAAGGTCAATCAGATGTGAAATGTGCGAATGCCTTAGATCATGGATTCTGATTTTCTTCACACCGGATAATCTGCATCCACGCTCCATCTCATGATGAAGAAAGCTCTTTGTTACCAGAAAAATCCTGTCTGTTGGTTTTTGGTCATATAACATTGCAAAATATTCCTGCATTTCTTCCGCAAGGAATTTTGGCAGCTTGATTGTTCTGTTGCTCTTAGGTGTTTTCGGTGTTGTAATAACATCCTGCCCCTGCAGTCGCTGATACGATTTATTTATTCTGACTGTGTTCTTTTCAAAATCAAAATCTTCCATCGTAAGAGCAAGCAGCTCACCTAATCTCATTCCCGTCCAGTACAGCATTTCAAATGCATAAAATGAAACCGGCTTGTCAATCACCGCTTCGGAAAACTTCTTATATTCTTCAGTTGTCCAGAAAAGCATTTCCTTCTTTTCTTCCCTGCCCATATTTCCGGCCTGTCTTGCCGGATTTGATTTCAGATTATAAAACCTGCACGCATGGTTAAATATCGCACTTAAGATGTTGTGCATTGTCTTCTTGTAAGTCTGGGAATAACTCTTCCCATTCTCATTACGAAATGCAACCATCTCATTCTGCCACTTGCGTACATCTCCCGGTGTAATCTCATTCATCTTAAGATTCTTAAAATATGGAAGTATCTTTGTATCCACAATGTGTTCTTTTGTAAGCCAAGTGTTGAGTTTGACATAATTTTTCACATCCTCTGTATACAGCTTCCAGAACTCTCCAAATGTCATATCCAGATTATTCTCCTGCCGTATTTTGTAATTACGCTCATAATCCAACGCTTCTCTTTTTGTTGCAAATCCTCTCTTCTTTATCTGTTTATTTTCCCCGGTCCAGTCCTTACAATAGAATTTGACGAACCAGGTGCCTGTCTTACTGTCTTTATAAGCTGGCATATTCATCATCTCCTTCTTTCCATATGAAAGAAGCAGATGCCTAAGCCGTATCGCTTCTGCACCTGCCCCTGTCACAATCTTCTTACCTGTTGCTTATCCTGCATCACTCATACCATAAATGCGTTCTTCAAAATATTTTCTGCTTACTTTTCCACGGATTACAATGTAACCCTTCTTTTCAAGTTCACTGTTGATCTGTCTCATAAGCTTGTATGCTGCGGATCTTGAAATTCCAAGAATCTGCATCACATCTCCTACTTCTAAAAACTTTTCGTTCATGCCCTTTCACCACCTTTCCATTAAAATTTGTTTTGGCGTTTCTCCATACCAGTTCTGCTGATGTCACAACCAGCCTCCTTACCTGAGATGATCTCCTGTAATACCGCCCGCTCCTGCTCGAGGTACTCGGTCCGCTTGGGGGAGTGTCTACATTCGCTCGATTCCTATGAATGTCCTGGCAAATGCCTGTTAGATTTCTGATACCGCTCATTCAGTTGTTTTTTTCAATACCATACCGTATAGATAATTGAATTGGTATTATTCTATACCGTGTGGTATTGAATTGTCAAGTAGTTTTTCTAATGCTTTCGTATAGAAAAACTTCCATTTTCATTTTTTCCGTGTTATACTGTCTTTAACAGTCCATCAGGGACAGATAAACGGAGGTGACTACACTATGACAATTGGTGAAAGAATAAAGAAAATACGGGTATTCCGTAAAATGACAATGGACGAGCTGGGCGGTGCACTTGGATTTGAAGGCAAAAATATGTCGGTCCGTATATCCCAGTATGAAACCGGTGCCCGCATTCCCGGTGAAGATATGATTCTAAAGCTTGCTGATGCTTTGCACTGCAATTACAAGGCAATCTCTGATTACAGCCTTGGTGCTGCTGAAGATATCATCGAAACACTTTTCTGGCTTGAAGAAAGTGCCACATCTCTCCCGGCACGTGGAAAAGGCACAAGATTTCCAGAGTATACAGCTCCCGGCAACCTGATTCATCTGACTGCAATGACACCTGCAAAACCTTCCGAGACTGCCAGACCAACTTACAATGAAGATGATTATGACAGTGCAGGCTCACCTGTCGCATTAACTTTTGAATATGGATTGGTAAATGATTTCCTTTCGGAATGGTGTGAAATGAAAACGAAATTAAATAATGGAGAGATTTCTCCTAACGAGTATTTTGAGTGGAAAATAACATGGCCTCATGCGTGAAACATAATGTCATCCGCTGTGCACCATCTCGATTCCGCTTCGCTGCATCTCGATGGAGGGCGTTCGCCCTATATGAATAGAAACCTGCTGTCTATGGAATGCAAGCATTCCAAGCCATCAATTTTCTATTCCCGCACAACTCACTTTAGTACCAAAATAGTACCACAAGGCAAAAAACAAGCTCGCAAATGCCCATTTTACTAGGCTTTGCGAGCTTTTGAAAATTATTCAAACTCAATTTGTCTCAGGCGTTTTTATGAACTAACACGACAAATTAACATATATTATAAACGCATACAACGCCTAAAATCAACCTAAACTTTTTCTCTGGGTGTCATTTGGGTGTCAGGCAGAATTTCAATTACCTCTGAAATGCTCACATCCAAAACCTGGCATATCTTGTCTATATGCTTCATTTCTACATACTGTCCTTTATTCATCCTAGCCAACGTACCATTGCTGAACCCAACCATGTCTCGTAGTGTTGTCTTATTAATCTCTTTTTCAATAAGAGTCTTCCACAACGGTTTATAAGATATCATAATACAAAAACCTCCATTCCCATTTCCTGCTATTACAGTATTCTTTCTATTCGTGCTTAAGCTGTAGCCGTCTCCTCGCATAACATCTTTTCAATACAACCATTATAAATACATTTGTTTCACAAGTCAACATATTTATTCTAACATGTTAGAACTTTTTTTCATAATTTTATACAAAAACTATTGACTATAGCTGTGCATATGGTAATATACAGATAACAACAGATAAGAACAATAATTCAACATGTTAGAGATTTTCTTTATGAAAATGGAGGTACAATATGATTAAGAACCAGAAGTTTGGAGTTGAAGTCGAAATGACAGGTATTACAAGAAAGAAAGCAGCTGACATCGTTGCAGAAGTGCTTGGAACAACCGCATCCCGTCCAGATTCGACTTGCTATCACACTCGCACAATTATTGATCAGGCCGCTCGCAAATGGAAAGTGATGAGAGATTCTTCCATAACACCTGTAATAAATGATGGTACCGCAGATAGCCTCGATGAATATAGGGTAGAATTTGTGACACCTCCTTTGAATTATTCCGATATTGAATTACTTCAGAGAATAATCAGGAGGCTGAAAGAAGGTGGAGCAAAAGCTCACCGTAGCTGTGGGATACACATTCATGTTGACGGAGCGAACCACAATCCGAAATCCCTTCGCAGGCTAGTAAATTTCATGACATCAAGACAGGATCTTATATACGAGGCTCTTGAAATCGGAGATAGAGAATCCAGTTGGTGTCATAAGCTAAACTCCAATCTGCTTATTGCCATGAAAAAAGACAAGGATATCACTAAGGAAAAGGCAGAAGAAATCTGGTACAGCAGAGCAAATGATGGTTACTGTGGAGGCATTGATCATCAACATTATAATACAACCAGATATCACGGCGTTAATCTTCACAGCTACTTTACGAAGGGAACTGTAGAATTCAGGCTTTTCAATAGCACTCTTCACGCTGGAAAAATCAAAGCTTATATTCAATTTTGCTTGGCAGTTTCAGCATGGTCCATTACATCACAGGAAAAAATTGTATTCCGCTCCATGGCTGGATATACACCGGAACAGAAAGTAACTATTATGAGGAATATACTTACTCAACGCCTTGGTCTATATGGAGATGAATTCAAAACCTGCAGACTGCACATCATGGCGCCATTAAAAAAAGCAGCCGGAATGACCAGCAGAGCCGCATAAATAAATATGCTGTCCTATCGGCTGTACGGTGAGATTGGAGATAATAATTATGCTTTATGTTGCTTATGGAAGCAATCTTAATTTGGCTCAAATGAGCTATCGTTGTCCTAATGCTAAAATATATACTACCGGATTTTTGAAGGGCTGGAAGCTAATATTTAGAGGCTCTATGAATAACTCACACGCCACAATAACGGAAAGTTCCGGTTCAATAGTTCCTGTCCTTGTATGGGAAATAACTAAATCTGATGAGAGACGGCTTGACATATATGAGGGCTTCCCAAAATATTACAAAAAGCATCTCATAACAGTGTACACAGAGGAATCTTCTGTTTCCGCAATGGTTTATATTATGAACAAAAAATATCTTCCGGGATTACCTTCAGAGTTTTATGTAAATACTATCAAAGAAGGCTATGAGGATAATAATTTTGATTTGAAATATCTTTGCGACGCTTTAGAAGAAAACAGGCATGAATTATTGAATTGATATATGAAAAAAAGACGTTCCTTTTGCATTTCAGAACGCCTTTTTCTACATAAATAGTGTTGCAGCGCTATTTATGAGACGAAATCAAGGAACCGTTCTTGGTATGTATGATCTTTGGATGCTCATCCGGTACCCTAACAATTAACTCATCGAGATCGCACCCGAGTGCCTCGCATATGAGGTCCAGGTGCTCCAGGTTCACCCTGTCAACGAGCTCATGGTACAATTCGTTAATTGTGTTTGGTCTTATCCCGGTGGCTCTCGCAAGATCCGCTTGTGTCCACCTAATTTCGCCGAGCCTTGTAGATAGCAAAATCCTTATCATACGTCATTGCTCCTTCACGCTATAAAATAACATTATTCGACACTTTCATGTGTCTTTTGTTATTTTATAGCGTATTTAGTTATAACCATTCGGAGCAATCAGTATTAAATAATAAGTTTATCCCAGGTCTTGGAACCGACCACACCATCAACCTGTAGGCCGTGATCTGCCTGGTATGCTTTGACTGCATCCTTGGTATCATCACCAAAAATTCCATCTACAACACCGCAAGAATATCCTAAATAATTCAACCTCTCCTGCAATTCCTTGACTGCTTCACCCCGGCGCCCTCTTCGTAGTATCGGCTTAGTTTTCGTAAAGGTTGGGTTAGCCTTTGCATACTTGTCCCATGCCGTAGGTGTCATATATGCTATATCAAGGTCAAGACTTCCATTGTAGCCGTCAATATGTCCATTCGACGTATATTGATGGATTGCATAACTCTTGAATGCTCCTAGACCTCTATTATCAGACCACGGCTTGTCCTGATAGCCGGTCGGCTTCTTGTTTGCGTACTGCGCCATCCAAAGACCATAGTTCCCATTCACTACTTCTGTCCAGTTATATTCTCGGCAGACGGACTTGCTCATGTAAATAAGTGGTCTTACGCCTGTTACTTCATAAACACGATCAAGAAATTCCTTTGCATAGGAAACACCTTTCTTGAGTGCATCTGCTTCCCAATCAAGAACAAGGATTGCTTCTCCAATATACCCTTTTACATTTTTAATAAAATGATCCGCTTCTGCTGTTCCGCTACTCAAACCATCTGCAAAGTGATATACACCAAGTTTCCTTCCGGCTTCCTTTGCTGTCTGATAGAATTTATTACAGCAAGGATCAACAAACTTAGTTCCCTGCGTTGCTTTGATAATTACAAAATCACATGGTACTATGAATAGATTGATTCCGTCTTGCCAATGGGATATATCAATTCCTCTCATGCTCATACTAAATCCTCCTTCACTGTTGTCATAGCCTATCCTTCCATACACTGGCTTTCGCGGGGAAATTCTTCAAAAACCACTAGAAAAAGAATGGTT
>OCPP01001214.1_pt1 | contig 14688 bp, 9 predicted proteins | sample 1538211 | NCBI WGS metagenome assembly OCPP01 (sample SAMEA2580193, study PRJEB22360) | human gut metagenome | biome: human gut; feature: human-associated habitat; material: faeces | place: Denmark | collected 2008/2010
CATCTGCTGATACATAGGTGAATGTGATCTGATACTTATCCGGGATATCATCCTCATTAGTATCTTCGCTGTAATATACAGTTACAATGTTCTGTTCATTGTCTGTTCCTACTGTAAGGTCATCAGCTCTTACAAAGGTATATCCACTGATTTCAATTTTCTCTGTATAACCTTTGATCTCATCCCCAAAGTGTGCATCCTTTGGATCTGACATTGCTTGGATTTCTTCCTTTGTATCTTCATCCAGGTATTTCACCCTATAAGTCTGCTCTGTTGCTTTAAAGTATGCTGTGAAAGTCTGATCTTCAAGGTAAGACGCTGCTTTCAGTGCTGCATCATCATCGAAAGATTTCTGATCTTCATCTGTCCACTTGTCAAACTTATAACCAGCTTTTGCTGTTACTGTAGATGGCTGGGTCGGATGCTGTGCTGTCGGGCCATTTCCTACTATGATCTCGCCAGTCACGCTATCTCTGGTGATTTCATAAGTAGTAGCCACTTCACTGGTTGTTCCTGTCACAGTTCCCTTATCAGCATCTGCTGATACATAGGTGAATGTGATCTGATACTTATCCGGGATATCATCCTCATTAGTATCTTCGCTGTAATATACAGTTACAATGTTCTGTTCATTGTCTGTTCCTACTGTAAGGTCATCAGCTCTTACAAAGGTATATCCACTGATTTCAATTTTCTCTGTATAACCTTTGATCTCATCCCCAAAGTGTGCATCCCTTGGATCTGACATATCACGGATTTCAACATTTTTATCTTCATCCAGATATTTCACCCTATAAGTCTGCTCTGCTGCTTTAAAGGAACCTTTCAGTACCACATTTGCATCCGGCATTACAAATTTGCCGCCTGTAGTAGTCACTGCTGTTCCGTTTTCAGTTGCTGCCGTCCAGCCACTGAAAATATATCCTGTTACATTCGGATTTTCTGCTACTGCAACCTGTGCCTGATACTTATGATTTGCTACATCAGGAACTGCCGGTGCACCTGTTGGAACATCACCTTCATATTGATAACTTACCTGATGGGTATTTCTGCTGTAATACAGCTTCAGGGATAATACATTTTGAATATCTGTAATACCTTCTGTTACTGTTCCAGTAATACTTGTATCCAGCGTAAATCCAGCAACCGGTCTGTTGTCTTTTTCTTCTGTTGTAACGAACTATCCTGCTGCTGTATTGAATGTATCAATATAGCGCAGACCAAATGTACCATCTAACCTTTCATACCAGTGCTGTATATGATAAATTGCAGTCTTAGGTGCATAGTAGAAAATAACTTCCGAATTCTCCTGGGTTACTTTCTGCACTGGATCAGATTTTAATGTATATCCTTCAAATGTCTTAAAGGTTATCATTACATTCTGGTCACTGGTAGTACCTGTTTCAACTGTACTTCCAGGTACCTCTGTTTCAATGCCTTCCAGTAAATATTTTACTGTATAAGTCCAGCTCTGTACTGCTCTGTAGTTAAATATGATCTCCTGTCCATTCCTTGTGATCATTGCACTGATGGATAAAGTTTCAGGATAATATCCATCTACTGTTTCAGCAGGTTCACTTACTGTGGAATTTCTTATTACAGTCTGCTGCTTCGCAGTGGCAATCTCTTTATCACCATACATATATTTCACAGTATATGTAACTGTATCAGAGTTTCTCCATCTTGCATATAAAGTTGTATCCCTTACGATCTGTGACTCTGGAATAAACTTCCTTGTAAGTTCTCTGTCTGTATACCAGCCAAGGAACTCATCATCCGCTTTTTCCGGTGCTGCCAGTTCAGCTTCTGTTAAAACAAAACCTTTTTCCCTGGTAATACTATCTTTACTTTCTTCACAATTAGTTACGAAATTAACTGTATATTTCGGTTTTTCCCATTTTGCGTAGATGGTAAGTCCATCTTCCGTCATGGTCTCATTCCAATTTACCGGTTCCTTAAAGCCAGGATCCAGATACCAGCCTGCAAATGTATAATCAGAATCTACATATGAAGGTCTTCCTGGATCTCGGGAAGGTTTGCCTGTGGACAGTTTTGCCTCAAATTTGATGCTTACCGGAGCCATTTGCTGACAATTCTCAAAGCGAAGCATATAGGAATTTCTGGTATAATAGAGCCAAAGAACAGGTTCTTCGTACCATTCATTATCCTGCTTCCAGTCAGAAAACTTAAATCCAGTAATTGGCATCTGATCTTCTTTGGTTAAATATACATTCCTTGAAGCTTCAAATGTCCTGTACGTTATTCGTTTTCCATCTAACCCTTCCACATAGTAAATAATCTTTTTACCTGAACCTGCATCTTTTTCATACATGGTCAGGTTTTCAGCTGGCATATTCGCTAAAAGTGTATACTGTGTATTATCATATATATCTGAATTTGGTCCCCAGCCAGTTTGATTTGCACAGGCTTTTTCCCATTGCGCAGATACGTCTACACCATAACGGGCGGTAATCCTTAAACTTTCATCTTCCTTCCACTTCCGTTTGTCCCGTCTCATAAACTTAATGGTATACGTCTCTCTTGCATAATAAACATTCTTAACCGCCGTTCCATTGGCCGTTATCTTCACATCATCATCCGTTTTTCCTGCTACTGGTGTTGTCTTATATCCCTTCGGTACTGTATAACTTCCATTCGGGATAGAATTTCCCACTATACCCTTTCCATTTATCACATGGTTTACAGTGTAAACACCCTCTTTTACAGTTTCAGTCCAGTAAATAATCTTATAATCAGCTCTCTTTGCTGCTTCCCATTTCGCAGTAACTACCAGATCTTCTGCCGGCATGGTCTCCTGAAGGTTTTCCCAGCCTTTAAATTCATAGCCTACCTTTGTCGGATCCTTGTCTGGTTTTGTTACGGCTGCACCATAGCGTACCTGCTCAGGTGCAATATAAGAAGCATTTTCTCCTGTATTCCAGGTCAGAGTATAATAATTTCTTTCATATAAAATCTCTACTACCGTACTTCCATCTGCATTTACAGTTGCCTGACTGATAGCCTGTGGTGTAAATCCTGCATACTCTTTTGCTGTGGCTGCAGTTGTCAGTCCGGTTTCACCTGGCAGCGTTTCTGTATATTCAGGTGTATCTGGCTTTGTACCATCTACATTTAACAGATAATGATTTACTGTGTAACTAACTTCTGCACCTTTGTAGATAACGTTCACAGTCTGGTCTGTTGTGTATGCACCATTAAAGGATACACTTGTCTGATCTGGTGTGAATCCCTGGATTGCAGGAGATTCTGCTGTCAGGTTACAGGGAACACCGGATTCTACATGAGAAACCCACGGCTGTGCTGCCAGACTGCCATTGCTGTACACATAATTTACCGTAAGGCGTACCTGACCGGCTATTGGAGCATAAACAGCATAAACAGCCATATCACCAGTTACTTCACTGAAATCTTTATCCCAGCCTGTAAACCTGTATCCATCACGATCCGGCACTGCTGGCGCTTCTGCTGCTTTTCCATCTTCCACGTACTGCGGACCGGAAATAAGCACATCGTTTCCTTCTGCATCTTTATAATAGAAATTTACTTCATAACAGATGATCTCTTCTGTATCAGCTGTTACATACAGTGAGAAATGATCTGTCATAAATGCTGTTGCATCACCGTCTGCTGCTACAGATTTTATCATCTGTGCATCATATGTTTCTGTATCAGAAGCATTTTCACCCATGTAAAGGACTCTGGTGCCGGAATTTCCAATGGCGGTTCCTTCAAAAGTAACTTTTACACTTCCATCTGGCTGAACTGCTTCTCCATCTTCATTGTAAAGGGTGATATCTGCTGCAAAAAGATCCGTTACTCTGCGGTTTTCAGCTTTTAATATATCATCTGCAGCTGCTTTCATAAGCTCCAGCTGAGCTTCATCCTCTACTGCATTAGCCTCAATATAGCCATTTTCAGGAAGCACATCGCTTAAAGCTGTCAGCTTCACTGTCACGCCTTCTGCTCCTGCAACTTCTGCAGAAAGTACAATTTCAGAATCAAATACACGCAATGCATTCAGTGTACTCTTATAAACCTTCGCTGTACTGCAGTAACCAATACCTACCAGATCTCCGTCATCTGCTGTTTTTGCCGGTGCTTCTGGCTGTGGTGCTGGTAATGTTTCCGGGATAGCCGCTGTTGTTTCTGCCGGCTGTGCAGGCTCTGTTTCCGGTTCTGTACTTTCCGGGGTTCCTTCTGGTACAGTTGTCTCTCCCGGGCCTGCCGGAACTTCCGGTTCAGTTTCTGCCTCTGCTGTGGTTTCTTCTGCTGCAGAGCCTTCCGGTCTGCTTTCTTTTTCTGCCTCTGCTGTGGTTTTTTCTGCTGTAGTCTCTTCTGTCGTAGTCTCTTCTACAGTTGTTTCTGTCTCTGGTTCAGGTGCAGTCTCTGGTTCAGAAGCTTCTTCCTTTTTCAGTTCTTCCGCTTTTTCTTCTTTGACCGGCTCTGCAGCCTCTGCTGCTTCTTCCTTTTCCGGTTCTGTTGGCTCTGCCCCATCTGCTGCATTTTCTGCGTCTTCCTTCATGGCAACTAACGGTACACCATGTCTGGAAATAGAAGCTGTCACTTCACCTTCCTGCGCCGGTTCTTCTGCCGGAGCCTCTGCCTCTGGTTCAGAAGCTTCTGTCTCAGGTTCTGCTGCTTCCGTTTCAGCTGGCGCCTCAGTCTCAGGCTCTGTTATCTCCTCTGGAGCTTCTGTTGCTGCCTCAGTCTCTTCTTCCTTAGTCTCTTCCGGCTGCTCTTTGCTTTCTTCCACATCTTCCTTGGTTTCCGGAACTTCTGCGGTCTCTTCAGCAACTGTGGTCTCTTTTTCTGCATCCGTTGGATTTACAACATTTCCTGTTGTTTCTTCGTTTACTGCTTCTGAAGGCTTTTCTGCCGGAGCAGTTTCTGCAGGTTTGGAAATAATGTTTCTTTCTTCATCCCCAAACTTATCTTCATAACTCTTTATGGTAATACGTTTGGTGGTCTTTTCCTTTTCTTTTCCGTTTTCTGTTCTTGTTACAGTTGTAGAACAGCTGATGGTATCTTCCCCGTTATTTACGTAAAGGAAATAAACCTCTTCCTCTCCTGTTACCATGTACGTATCATCTGCATCAGCCGGAAGCTTTACAAATACCCGTAACTCTGCCTCCATGCTGTCTCCCTGGATGTCCGGATAGACTTCATATACCTTTCCGTCTCCAAAGAACAGTGCTTCAAACTTTTCCGTGGCACCGTCGGTAAAATCCAGGCTGTCCTGTGATACCACATTTTCGTCTTCGATGGCCTGACGGATGGCATCCACCAGGTCAGCGCCGCCAATGGTAAAGTCCACTTTGTTTCCTGATGCTGCAAAGCTGACATGCAGATCTGTTCCCACATTGGTGAAGATCATGGCAAATGCCAGCATAAATGCCAGGAAACGCTTCTGTAAACTAACCATTTTTCCCGTTCGTTTCTTGCGTCTGCTTCGTCCTCTCATACCCTGTTTCTCCTCTCTCTGAATTTTGTGCAGGCCCCATTTCCTGCCAAACTCCAGTACTTCCTGAATCCCGTTTCACAATCATTCAGTTTATACTTTCATTTATCTTTATCATAGCAGAGATAGCGTTATACCAGGCGTTATATGGATTTATATTTTCAAAAAATTTTCAATTTTTCAAATAATTTACAGACTCTATGAGTTTTTTTCTCAGTCGTTCTTGTGTTTTTTTATAACATATGCTATAATTCGCTTCAATGAGTTTTTTTCTCACATCTTCGCATTTTGGAGGTTTGTATGCTGAATCAGTTTGTTTTAAGAAATTACAGATTATTTAAAAATGAAACATTGCTGGACTTTTTTCCGGCTCCTATTAATGAACACAAAGCTTCTCTGCTGACAGCGCAGGGAGACGGCGAATCATTTCTTCCTGTTATCTCCCTTTACGGTCCAAACGGCTGCGGAAAATCTTCTATATTAGAGGCGCTCTGGAATGTATGTCGTCTGGCTGCAGGTGATTTTTCTCTTATCACCTCTTCCGTCCGTTCCTACTGCCGTCTGGATAATACATGCAGAGAGCTTCCTTTAAGTTTTGACCTGCTTTTTCGCAGAAATGGTTTTCTCTTCCGTTATCAGCTTGATGTAAAACAAGGCGCTGTCCTGGAAGAAAATATGTTTTACGGCAAACCCGGTTCTGATGATGCCGGCGTTCTTTTTGCCCGCAAAGCAAATGAACTCCATATTGGAAATGAAGCCGGGAAAATGGATTTTTCCACTCTCCCGGCCGGGGTCTCTCTTTTACGCTATCTTGACCCAAAATCTTCCTCTGAATGTGCAAAAGCTGCTGCATCCTGGTTCAGCCAGGTTCTGTTTTTCCGGGAACATGACTATAAAAAAGCCCCGGATCTGCCCTCTGAAGTAGAAGAACGTCAGGTCATCTGCCGTCTGCTCCAGGCTATGGATATTGATATTTTAGATTACTCCATTACAAAAGAACAGGGCTTCGATGATCCATCCCTGATCCTGACCCATGGGAAAGCAGATGGAAATACCTTTTTTGTTTCTTTCAATGAAGAATCCACAGGCATCAGAAAGCTGCTTACCCTGATCCCGTTAGTCGTAAAAAGCCTGCGTCTGGGAAGTCTTCTATTAGCCGATGACTTAGATAACGTGCTCCATCCTCATCTGCTACGCTTTATCCTGTCTCTGTACCAGGATCATGAGAAAAATCCTCATCATGCGCAGTTAGTATTTACCAGCCATAACACAGCGATCCTTAATCCGGCTGTTATGCGAAGAGACGAGATCTGTCTGTGCTGCCGCCCGGAAGGAACGGATGCTGTTCTCTATCCACTTTCTTCTTATAAAAAAGAAAATGGCCTCATCCCAAGAAATGATGAAGCCTATGGTAAACAATATCTGGAAGGACGCTATGGTGCCAACCCCAGGATCTGATGACTAAAATTGATCTTTTTTCCATTTTCCCATTGCTTTAAACTACGTTCCACACGTTCACACACGGCCAGGACATGTTCCTGGCCTGCTCCATTTAACAGGACCAGATACTGGACCGGGCTGTAGCAGGTAAACAGATCTCCCTTTCGCAGACTCTCTCCTATGGCATTTTTTAACATCTCAGATGTCGTCTGCACCATTTCGCCTTCCAGCAATGCTCCTTTTCCATCTACAAGAGTAATGCAGAATAATGTATATTCAAAGGAAAAACGTTCTGCCATGCGGCTCACCAGACGGTAACTGTCAATAAAGGAAGGGTATGTACTGTAATAAGGTCCCTGGGTTTCTTCCCTCTCTTTTAAGGTATTTTCAATGTCCTTTAGCATATCGGAAGTGTAACGGATCTGACCGCTCATCAGGCGGAAACGCTGCAGCATGGTTTCAGAAGGCGGAAGCCCCTGTTCTTCAAAATACTGGACGACCACCTGTTTATAAACTTCCATGGCTTCCTGATACCGTTTTAAAGCGATCAGGCAGTCCAGCTTCATCATCTGGCATTCCTCATAAGGATACAGCCTGCTGGCTGCTGTACTTAAGTTTAAAAGCCTGTCATATTCCCGGTCTGCCTTTAAAAGCCGGCTTGCCAGGCGCAGGCATTTAAAATACAGCTCCTGGTATTTTACACCGATCACATTGACCCATTTTTCTCCTGTCATCTGAGAAAGGAATTCCCCGTAATACAAACTGCAGGCGTGGCACAGCTCCTCTTTTTTTCCTGTTGCAAGAGCACTTTGAGCTGCTTTTTCAAAATTTCTGGCATCAATGGAAACCGTCACATTTCCCTCATCCCACCGGTAAATACCGCCATCTGTACAGATATACTCATGCTCTGGCAGCATTTCTTTTAATAATCTGCGCAGCCTGAAAACTGCTGCCCTTAAACTGCCGGATGGATTAGCATACTCTCCATTTCCGTAAAATGCATCTAACAGCTCTTCCCTGCCCACTCCCTTCTTTCCTGTATACAAAAGGATCAGAAAAAGCTGCAGGATCTTCCCTGTAAGAGCAGTCCCTATAGGAAAAAACTCCCCTTCATATTCCACTGATATGGTTCCCATCATCTGCACAGTCAGTATTCCCTTTTTGTCCATATCATTTCCTGCCTTTCTGTGATAAGGCGCCCTTTCTAAACGGACATGACTGCTGACGCAGGCATCACCATTCATGAAAGCCGATTGCTCCGCACCTTTGGTGCTCCCGCAATCGTCGCCAGCATTCGCAATCCGCGCTATCGCGCTCCTTGCTCATACCGGCTTGCCCGTCCGATACCCGTGAATTCGCTCATGCAAGCATGGCTCATTCGCGGCTGCCGTCCGGGACTTTCATAGTAATTAATAGCTGCGCAGCTGGTCTTCTTCCTCTTTAGCTGTCTTATCGATGGAACGGATCTCCGCCTCATATCCGTAGGTGTCATTTACTTTAATATACACCTTATCTCCTGTTTTGCGGCCCTTGATCGCCTTTCCTAAAGGAGAATCAATACTTATAAGTCCTTTCATGGAGTTTCCCCGGACTGTGGTCACTAATTTATAGCTTTCTGTTTCATCATCTTCCGGAATATATAATTCCACCCGGTCGCCCAGACCTACTTCATCTGATTTTGACTCATCTGAAACAATACGGGCTGTTTTTATCATTTTTTCCAGATAACGGATACGGCTCTCGTTACGGTTCTTGTCCTGCTTTGCTGCCTTATATTCAAAATTCTCGCTTAAATCCCCCTGGGCTCTTGCCTCCTTTACTGCCTCCAATGCTTCTTTGCGCACCACCAGCTTACGGTATTCTATTTCTTCCTGCATTTTTTTAATATCGTCTTTTGTCAGATTATCATACATAGCTTTTCTCCTTATCTGCTTCCCTCGGAGTCTTTCATAATTTCTTTATTTTCCCTTCAGGAATTTTATTTTTTCTTTATCGTCTGCTCAAACTTTGTCCACAATTTACCTGTATATTATTACTTGTAAGGTTGATGAGACCTTTTACCATACAGGAAGACACTTTTTCATACCTAAGCCGGCAGATTCCCCCCTTTTCTGCCGGCTCCCTCCATTTTATAGGGCAATAAATTTTTCTCATGGTCTTATTCATGCCCTTATTCATGCTCTCTCATGCGGCAGAACAGTTCTGATACCACCCCTTCATATTCTGCAAGGTGCTGTGCCTTGCGTATCTTCTTCATAAGCTTTTCTTCTTCCGGACAGGAATGGATCAGAAATCCCCACAGTTCTTTCATTTTAAACAATACCGGTCTGTCTCCGCTCATAACATGGGTATATCCGTCACAGAGCATACGGTGGAATTTCTCCAGCCGGTCTGCCTTCCTGTCGGCAGACATTTTTCCAGATACTTTCTGGGATGTTCCGTCAGCGATCTCTTCCATTAAAAATGGGTTCATCATGATCCCCCGTCCCATCATTATCTTATCCAGATCCAGATACTCTTTTACAAGACGGTCATAGTCTTTCCTTCGGAAAATATCCCCATTATAGCACACAGAATGTCTGCTTTTTTCAAATCCCTCTTTAAAAGCATTCATCCGCACATTGTATTTATAAAAATCTTTTAATACTCTTGGATGGATGATAAGTTCTGTTAATGGGCACTGGTTGTACAGACCTAGAAGAGTCTGAAACTCTTCTTCACTTTCCACCCCCACGCGGGTCTTGATGGAAAAATGAAGATTTTCCCGTTCCATTCCCTCACTGACCTCTCCCAAGAACCTGGCAAGCTTTTCAGTATCTTTTAAAAATCCGGCGCCTTTTCCCTTGGCTGCCACAGTACCTGAAGGACATCCCAGGTTCAGATTAACCTCTGTATAACCATATTCCTTTAATTTTACCGCTGTATCTAAAAAATCCTCCGGATCTGATGTAAGGATCTGGGGAATGACCTCCATTCCCTGATTATGCTCTGGAAGGATGTCATTTAATTCTTTGCTGCTGAAACCGCTTTTATGCTTCGGTGCCAGAAATGGTGTAAAATACCTGTCCATAGGCTTAAAACAGCTGTTGTATGCCTGTCTGTATATGTATCCTGTGATCCCTTCCATGGGAGCCAGATAAAATTTCATATGTCCTTTATCCTCTCATTTACCCTGATGTACTATGTTCGTGTCTATTATCCGTGTTTTTGCCAGAAAATACAATACCTTATCTGCTGCACTTCGGCAACAGACAAGGTATTAAAAAGGGGAGGATAAGTATTAATATTTTCTCTTTGGTGATAATCCTATTATAACCATTCCTTCCCCGTTTATTCTCTTTTCTTCAAAAATCCAGTCTGCTTTCGCAGAATTGTTCCATCATTCATTATTTACAGTACAAAAATAAGTACAGTTGTGATCATGATCATACTGATAATAATAGAAATAGAATTTACTGCACTTGCAAGACCAATATCCCCTTTCAGGTCACCGGTAAACGCAGGTGCTGCTGCTGCAATAGGGCTGAACACCAGTACCGCCAGTGTCTGACGATATTCCAATGGAAGGGGAAGAACAAAATAAAACATCAATGATGCCACCACTGCCACACCATAACGTATGGAAAGGATCTTTCCGATCTTTCCGATCTGCTTTTTATCGCCTGAAAGCTTAAAACCAACTCCAAGCATTAACATTGCCATAAACGCATTGGCATTTCCGATCAGCTGTGCAATACTGACAGCAGGTGCTGGAAGAGAAACATGGATCAGGGAAAGGATGAGCATACCGATATATGCATCAAATGGCGCAGATTTTATCAGTGTTTTCAAAATAGGGCCCACAGAAAACCTGCTGTTTTTATCTTTTGCCATAGAAGCTACACTGTAAGCACCTCCCAGACAGATAAACGCATTTCCCGTATCAAATAAACTGGTGATGACTACACCTGTAGGACCAAAAAAACCGGCGGTAAATGGCATGGTGAAATTTCCAATATTATAACCGGACATATTCAGGATATGAAATGCCTTTTCATCCCTGTCTTTCCCTCCAAGGATCCATCCAAGGCTCATGTAGAGCACGCCGCCTGCAAATCCTACAAGACACAGCAAAAGCATGGCAGGCTGTATCTCAGCCTGTGAAAAATTTGCAATGATGGATGCAGGAAGTGTGATCTTAAGCACGATCTTTGACAATACATAAAAATCTTCTTCTTTAAAAAAGCCAGCTTTCCGCAATCCATATCCTAAAATAATAACTGCAATAAAAGAAGCTGCTTTCATCAGGATCGCTTCCATTTTTTCTGTCCTCCGTAATAGCCCGCCTGTATTAAACAGGCTGTATTTATGATCTTTTACCCCCTCTGATACCGAATTGCTACGTGCTTTGCACTCCCGCAATTCTAAAAACATTCGTAATCCGCTCATTTTTCTTCAAAAAATGGCTCCTTACTCATGTTTTTGGCGGCTCCCAAGTTCAAAAATCCTCCTGCAAGCAAGCTTGCAACGGATTTTAGACCTTTTTACCCTGGTATCATCATAACACAAACCTGCGCTATTTCAAAGTTATTTTGCATACAAGGTGTTCATTTTGTATACAACATAGTTACTGTACATGGTAGACACTTTTGGAACCGAAAGTGCCGTACGATAACGTAGTGGTAGCGGGAATTTGCCGTATTTAAATGCGAAGCCACGGCAAATTCCATTGCTGGTCATGCAACGCATGAACAGTAACTACAACATATATCTATCATTTCTATAGAACTGCGATCAGCACACAGGTAATGCAGAACATACTGATAATGATGGAAAGAGAATTTACCGCGCTTGCCAGGTTAATATCCCCTTTCAGGTCTGCCGTAAATGCAGGCGCTGCTGCGGCAATAGGGCTGAACACAAGCACTGCCAGAGCCTTACGGTATTCCAGGGAAAAAGGAAGCAGAAAGTAAAATGCTGCTGCTGTTAAAACAGCCACTCCATAGCGGACACCTAACATTTTCACGATCTTGCTCATCTGTGTCCGGTCTCCTGACAGCTTAAATCCAACACCTAACATAAGCATGGCGAGAAAAGCATTTGCATTTGCCACCAGCTGTGCAATGTTTAATACAGGTGCCGGCAGTGACAGATGAAGCCAGTATAAAATATACATAAAAAGATAAGCATCAAAAGGAACAGAACAGAGAAGTGTTTTGCACAGTGGGATAAATGAAAATTTCTTTTCCCTGTTTTTAACCATAGCACCAATACTGTAAGAACCGCCTAAAGCGATCACGGCATTTCCCGTATCAAACAGACTGGTAACAACTACACCGGCAGGTCCAAAAAAGCTGCTGGTAAATGGCATGGTAAAGCTTCCGATACTATAGCCGGAAAGATTCAGGATCTGAAATCCCTTTTCATCTGGATCTTTTCCACCCATGATCCATCCAAGAGCCATATATAAAATACCCCCTCCAAAACCTAACAGGCATAGTAAAAACATGGATGGCTCCATTTTTGTCTGTGAGAAATTGACAATGATGGATGCAGGAAGTGTGATCTTCACCATGATCTTTGACATAACATAAAAATCTTCTTCCTTAAAAAATCCTACTTTTTTCAGAACATACCCCAAGATGATCACAGCCATAAAAGAACCAGCCCGCATCAGTATTGCTTCCATAAGTTTCTTCCCCCAAAACCCCTGATATCTTAACACTTTCTTTATAGTAACACATCTCATCGTTCAATAGCAACTGCCCCTGAAAAAAAATACCACCCCTTTTCAATAGCTTGCTCATGAGAAATCCTACCTTTACCATCAAGAACTTTACGTCTGTTGTTGCTTAAAAACTGATCGGTCTGGTCTGCCGATTCGCAGGTTCTGTCGCCGGCAGCTTCTTTCAGACACATGACAACAGCGAAAAACGCAGAATGTGCGTTTTTCATAAAAACTTACTCCAACACACACTCTGCGTCAATCTGAAAGTTGTATAAAAATATCAGAATATTTATGCGAAATTATATTCCGTCACGATTTTTTCCCGCCCCATGGCCACATCATTGTAGTACTCATACAGGCAGATTCCAAGGAATGATCCGGAAATATTAACCACATTCTCATATCCCCGTCCCTGAAGCGCCATCAGCGCATTGTAGCTTCTCTGGCTGGAACGGCAATGCAGGTATACCGGACGGTCTTTCGGAATTTCATCCGTTCTCTCGCGAAGCTCACTTAAAGGAATGTTCACAGAACCCTTCAAATGTCCGGCCTCATACTCTCCTTTTTCCCGTACATCCACAATGAACGCCTGTTCCTCCACAAGGCTTCTTACCTGTGTAACCGGAACCTGGCGGAAACGTCCGTACAGAATATTTTCAGCCACCAGAGCCGCCTGATTTACCACATCTCTGGCTGTGCCAAATACTGGTGAATAACACAGCTCCAGGTTCTTTAAATCCCGGATGGTGCCATTCATGGAAACCATGGCTGCAATCACATCCACCCGTTTGTCCACATTTCCTCTTCCGATGGCCTGAGCACCCAGGATCCTTCCGGTTGGGACCTCAAACACCAGTTTAAAGTGCATAGGTGCACTTCCCGGCATAATTCCCACCTTGTCACCTGGAATCACATAAACAGAATCGCAGGGAATTCCGGCTTTGCGGGCATTCCGCTCATTAAGACCGGTTGCTGCTGCATTTAAGCCAAATACACGCAGTGCACAGGAACCGATGACACCTCTGTTGTCATTGGGAATCCCATACATCGCATCCGCCGCCGCCCGCGCCTGTCTCAAGGCCGGACCGGCAAGAGCCAGACGTGAAGGTTTCCCGGTCATACGGTCAAAGACCTCAATGGCATCACCAACCGCATAAATATTTTTATCACTTGTGCGGTAGTTGTGATCCACCAAAATGCCGCCGGTCTCTCCGATCTCCAGTCCGGCTGCTTTCGCAAGCCCCGTCTCCGGCGCTACACCAATAGCCAGAATAACCGCATCCGCTGGCACCGTCTTGCCGGTGCCGGAAGCAAGGGTAATCTGCTTCTCTTCAATGGTTTTTACTCCATCATCCACAATTAAAGACACGCCGTTGTCCAGCAGTTCCTTGTGAAGCATCTGTACCATATCGTAATCAAAGGGCGCCAGAATCTGGCTCATGGCCTCCACCACAGTAACCTTCTTCCCCGCCTTTGCAAGGTTTTCAGCCACCTCAATTCCGATAAAGCCACCGCCGATAACCGCTGTGTTCTCCGCTCCTGCGGCCTCCAGTCCATCCTTTAAGTGAACAATATCTGCCACATTACGGACTGTATACACATTTTTTCCGTCAATTCCGCCGATGCTTCTTGGCTTTACAGGTGACGCGCCGGGAGCCATAACCAAAACATCGTAGGCCTCCTCATGTATGTCCCCGGTCAGCGTGTTTTTAATCTCAATGGTCTTTTTGTCACGGTTAATAGCCATCACTTCGCTGTTAACCCGTGCGTCTATATCGTAAGACTTTTTGAATTTTTCCGGGGACATCATTACCAGTGCATCACTGTTTCCCACTACTCCTGACAGATAATAGGGAAGAGCACAGTTGGAAAAGGACACATGCTGGCCACGCTCAAACATAATGATTTCTGCTCCCGCGTCGAGACGTCTTGCTCTGGCTGCTACCGAAGCGCCGCCTGCCACGCCTCCTATGATCAGAATCCTTTTATTCATGGAAAATCACTCCTCGTATAATATCTTTTAGATACATAAATACATATATTTTGGTTAATAAGTTACTAA